>Ga0210124_1000001_pt1 | contig 262231 bp, 236 predicted proteins | sample Muzzi_PWC_D2_FD_185554 | JGI IMG/M metagenome (GOLD analysis project Ga0210124, IMG submission 185554) | Wetland microbial communities from San Francisco Bay, California, USA, that impact long-term carbon sequestration - Muzzi_PWC_D2 (SPAdes) | ecosystem: Environmental > Aquatic > Marine >...
TCTACGCTTCGCCCGCCTTGTTCGCCATTCCTTTGGCTCCGCCACGGACGCAAGACTCGATACGGGCGGGTGGCTAACCCTTACCCGACGGGGACTTTCACCCCGCAAGATGCGACGAGCTTTGCTCTGCGCGAAATGGCACTTACTTAAGCTTAAATGGTTAGGAAGATCGTTATTCCCCCGAATCGAGTAGGTTGGGATGAATAACGTGACGCCCGACATGGCTTGATCACCGATGCTTCTGCTCGTTGGGCTTCGCAAGCTCAGCCCAACCTACCACTAAAGGATTCCGGGCCTTCGCTACGTGTTAACACGGAATGCAGGAAATGTAGCCGTAAATATCTGCCATTCGGCTATAACTGACTAAAGTGCTGCTTTTCTTCCGTGCTGAGTACCGATTCGATAATCGTGGGATGACTCTCTTGGGGTGTGGGCTCTACGGAGGTTGTTTCTTCAACGGCCCGCTCGATTAGCATGCCAAACTCGCCATTCACGGACAGCACCTGGATCCGCTGCCAATTGACGGGGCATGATCCACTGAAAAGTGTCAGCCCGGGTGGTGCGGCAGGGGCAAGTACCACTAACCCTGTGGGTGGATGGAATTCCTGCAGGAACAGCGGCACCATTTCACCGCTCAACTGGTCCATCCAGGTCAGACCAGTGATCAATGCACGCTGCGGATCAACTGCATCGAAACTGAGCAATACCGGACCGTCATGCGTATCAGATGTCGCAAGACAGCAGCCGTTCATTTGCGGCATATTCTCGACTAGCCTGGCTCCTGTACCCAGTAATGCACCCAGATTATCGACCACCAGGCTCCGCAGGTCAGATGAGTCGATTTCGGAGACGGCGTGGATTTGCAATGTCATGTGTGAACAACCTCCGGTTGGTTATGAATGGAATGAGTTTCCCAAAGCCGGTGAACCTCTTCGGCAAGACGCGCCAGATCCACGCTGAAATCCGGCCCGGGAGCTGACAAGTGTCCGAGTTCATGAAGTCGGATGCCAAGAAATTGTCTGGCACCCGATGCCAGTCGTTCCTGACAGCGCCGCACTAACTCCGCGTCGCGTGCGCCACTGAATAGCACCCCGAATCGGCGTGACGGAGTAGCGGAAAGTGTTTTGATACCCGTATACGCAAGCCGGACACCCTCGATATTCGCTGTCGCGAAGACCAGTATGAAACCCTGGTTGGTATAAGTTGCTCTACGCTCCAGTGGGATGTCCTCCAGTTGCCATATGGGGTGGGGCGCAACGGCGGATGTCTGTAAATTCAGCTGTCTGGCCAGGGCACTCACCAGGTAGTGTGGTTGCAGGGCACTGGCGGGATGTCCCGCCGCAATCGCCATGTGAACCGGCAGGGTATGGATGACCCCTGGTTTCCCGGTGTTACGAACTACCGGGTGATTATCGATAAAGTGATGCTGGATACTGGCCAGACGCTCAGTATGCAACTGGGCTGGCCGCCAGGCTGGATTGTGCATGATCCCCCCCTGCGTCAAACGGTTAACAGCGAGTTGTATCCCCCCATGCAATTCGGCGCCGCCTCCGGATTAGTCGGGTCCTGTTGCCAAACGCCGTTGATTATCAATCGATATTCATATCCCCCGGGTTTCAGCCGCAGGGTCTTCTGCAGTGATCCATCCAGAATTTCGGATTCCACGTTTTTATCGGGAATCCAGTTATTGAACTCACCGGCAATCTGCACCTGTTTAGTCTCCATGTGTTCGAAGTGGAACACCACTTCTTTCAGGTTATTGGTTTTAGCGACGGCTCTGGCGGCAGGTGAGATACCGGGTTGCGTCGCGATGACGTGTGCCGTTTCGTTGCGTATGCCCTGTAATAAGGTACCGAACAGCTCTTCCGCCAGTTCCCGGAAATCTCCGGTTACAGGGGCGCGCGGGGCATAATCGGTCAGCGGGGCACCGTGGTAGGCCGCTTCTCGCACGCATACAGAATTACGGATCCGGGTAGCGCAAAGATCGATCGGCAGCTGTGACTCCAGCATCTCGAGCATATTGCGAGCGATGCGAGTCCTGAAATCGAACATGTTGGCAAGCATGATAATGGATGGCTGGATGTCAGCCTGGCCCTCAAGCAAGTAGATGGTCTCCCGCAATCGCTCGATGCCATCCAGTGAATAGAGACTGGGCTCCACCGGAATCAGGATCCGGTCAGCAGCCCGCAATGCATTGACCGACAGCAGGCCCAGAGCTGGTGGGCAATCGAGAACAACACAGTCATAACGCTTCTCGAGTGGCTCCAGATGCCGTGCCAGCTGGCGATCTCTGTCCGGCTGATCCGCAAGCAGATGTTCAGCTGCGGCGAGTGAGATATTACCCGGGATGAGGTCTACCCCTCGGGTGACACCAGGATGGATGACTTCGTCCTGCGGGCACTCACCGTTCAGGAGTTCGTATAGACCTGGCAGTTCGGCACTCGCTGCCCCGAGTCCCATCGAGGCATGTCCCTGGGGGTCCATATCGATGAGTAATACGCGGGCATCCTGTCGGCCCAGCGCAGCGGAAAGATTGATGGCTGTGGTGGTTTTCCCACAACCTCCCTTCTGGTTGGCGATTGCAATGATGTGCATGTGTCTGCCTCCTCATCTCTCGGGTATCCGGACACTGGTGGCCCCACACCGGTATCTGTTAGCCCTGATTATTTGCAACGGCTATCCATGGCTTAATCGATTTACTTCTTCCAAATCCGGTTCCACGGGATCCCTGAAAAGCTTCCCTTGAGATGGTAATTCACGGTCACTCAACAGCTGCTGTGCCTCGCGTTCAAGATCCGCAACATGGAATATCCATTCCTGTCCCGTCAGGGCATCAAAAGCGGTGTGACTGCGCAATACCAGCACTACATCGCCGGTAGCCACCAGTGAAAGTTCTTGAAGCGGGGTGTCGGTATAGGGGAGAAATCGACTTAATGACTGTAGACATTGCCGGATGCGCTGCACGGAAACCCCTGCATTAATCAGCCGGCTCGCGGCTTTTAATGAAACGAGGTCGACAAAGCTGTATCGAGCGTGACCGCCACGTGTTTGCATCGCCGGGGAAAGGAGGCCGGTCTTGCGCCAGTATCCCAGCTGTCGCGTGGTCAGTCCGGTGATCCTGCAGACCTGGCGAGTAGAAAACCCCTGATTCAATAGATAACCCCTCATCGAGGCCAACTAAATTCAGGGCATTATCCATGACCAGCCATATATGTCAAGGAATGGAACAATAATCCGGGCTTTTGTCGATATTTGATCTTGAAGGCACGGAATAACCTGCGATTTCAAGTAGACATTACCAAGCGGATATCTGTGCCTGAAGGGCATTTGCTTAACACGCGTCATCGCAAATCATGTCTGTTTCGCCCCGGAAACGCATGGAAACACGCCTAAGGAAGCTGATCAATTCGTCATTGATCAAGTACACGGTTACGAAGCAATCTACAACCAACTGATTCTATAGCGGGAAATAGTTTCGCGGCGCTCGATAACTGCTCCATGCATTATCTACCTCCTACATCCCTGTAGTCGTCGAAATGACCGGAATTGTCTTATCAATCAGAGGCTCCCTGAATGGGACTAACCCGGTGTTGCCGCGGTATCTTTTCGGCTATTTAAAAAAATACCCAGCGGCTTGTCGGTCTTTTCGATATGAATCACAGCCCAGCCCTTGAGTTCGAGCACGACGGCGAAGGAGATCAGAAGGTCGCCCTTTTTATAACGTTCCATAAGGTCTACCAAATGGTGCATGAGCTTGTTGTGTTCCGACTTGTGCGCATCGTATCCCGGATACTTGTACTGCGACATCAACTCCTCTTCATAAGCAAAGTGGATCTGTGTTTGCTCCAGCAGCTGCAACAGGAGTTTATCCAGGGCTTCTTTATCAGCCCCTTGCAGCATGGTTTCGTGGAGCAAATTAATCAGCCTGATCAATATCTCGTGCTGTGAATCGATCTCCTGAAAATCCAGCTTAAGGTTTTCTTCAAGTTTTATTAGAACCATCACAAACTCCACTTTCGCTAGCGGTATTTAGACGAGGATAACCAGCAGCCATCAGCGCTGTACAAATTGCCGGCAGTGGTTGTGGGCTGATGGAGGGTTACGGAGTGTATGAGATTTCCGGGACCCGAATACCTTGCCTGCGCGTCTTGATGTCACTGTCAGAGATGTACACACCATGGTCCGGACCGCTGACATTGGGTCGCGCCTGACAAGAATAGATACACCGTGGTACTTTCTGAATGGCAACCTCTGCCCCGGGAACTCACTGCCGACCGCTCATGGAAAAAGGGCCCCATTTTTTCACCCTGAAATCAATATTATGTATGAGTTACAATGTCCAGATGAAAAATAGCATACTTTTCGGGTGGCGATGACGGGTCAGGTAAACCATCGGATAATGAGATTGATGGGCCCTTGCGGACTCGAATCAGCCGTCACCGGGTAAGTCACCCCGTTCGAGACCCTGAATTCAGACGTCCCGAGCTGTACGTTCCCGAATGCGCCGTCCATGCACACCGCACTGGGAAGCACCAAAGGACTCCCATCCCTTGACCTCAATGTCTAACGCCATGAATTTTATACGGTTGTGGGGTGCGCCAGGGCTCAAACCCGGGACCGATCTGAACCCTGATGTTACTATAACCGCCTGTTTCTTTCCCAGACTCTATAGGTGTATGTCATGTCGAACTACTCCACGGATTCACTTCGCAATATCGCCCTGGTCGGCCACAGCGGCAGCGGTAAGACCACGCTCATCGAGGCCCTGCTGCATCGCGCCGGCGTCATCGGTACACCGGGTGACGTGACAAGGGGAAATACCGTGTGCGACTTCAGCCCCCTGGAAAAGGAGCACGGCCATTCCCTGGCGTCCAGCGTGGTGAGCTTTGGTCACGAGCGGCTGCACCTCAACATCATCGATACTCCCGGCATGCCGGATTTCATCGGCCAGGCCCTGGCGGTTCTTCCCGCTGTCGAGACGGTGGCCGTGGTGGTCGATGCCGTCGCAGGCGTGGAGCCGGTCTCACGGCGCATGCTGGAATGGGCCGCGGCGCGCAAGCTGTGCCGTATGGTCATCATCAACCGCATCGATGCACAGGGCGCCGATCCGCGGGGTCAGGTTGAGGCGCTGCGTGATGAATTCGGTCCCGAGTTTCTGCCCCTGAATCTGCCGGCTGAAGGCGCAAGCGCTGTCGTAGACTGTTTCTTTAACCCGGAGGGTGCGTCGGACTTTTCCTCGGTGAGCGAGGCTCACACACAAATTATCGATCAGGTCGTCGAGGTCGATGCCGAGCTCATGGAACTGTATCTGGAACAGGGTGAGGCGCTCGCGCCAGAACAACTGCACGCACCCTTCGAGCAGGCGTTGCGCGAAGGGCACCTGGTGCCCATCTGTTTTGTGTCGGCACACAGCGGTGCCGGTGTGACGGAACTGTTAGATGTGTTCGAACGCCTGATGCCGAATCCGCTGGAGGGTAACCCGCGCCCGTTTCTCAAGGGCGAGGGTGACGGGGCGCAGTCCTTCGCCGCGGTGCCCGATGCGAAACAGCACGTGGTTGCCCATGTGTTCAAGGTGACGGCCGATCCCTATGTCGGCAAGATGGGCGTGTTTCGCATCCATCAGGGAACAGTGTCCAGGACCAGCCAGCTGTTTGTCGGCGACGGCCGCAAGCCGTTCAAGGTCGGCCATCTGTTCAAGCTGCAAGGCAACAAACAGATTGAAGTGGAGGCCGGTATACCCGGTGATATCTGCGCCGTGGCAAAGATCGAGGAAGTGCACTTCGATGCAGTGCTGCACGATTCCCATGACCAGGATTTTTTACACCTGGCGCCGTTGCCGTTTCCGGTGCCCGTATTCGGGTTGGCGGTGGATGCCAGCAGCCGCGGCGACGAACAAAAGCTCAGCAATGCGTTGCACAGACTGATCGAGGAAGACCCCTGCCTGCATCTGGAACAGGACACGGAGCTGAATGAACTGGTGCTGCGCGGATTGGGTGATCTGCATTTGCGCGTGGCACTTGAACAGATGCGTGAACGCTTCAATGTCGAGGCACGTACACGCCCGCCGCGCGTGCCCTACCGCGAGACCATTTCCATGCCAGCCGAAGGGCACTGCCGCCACAAGAAACAGACCGGCGGCGCCGGACAGTTCGGCGAAGTATTCCTGCGCATCGCGCCTCTGGAACGGGACGAGGGCTTTCGCTTCGTCGATGAGGTGAAGGGTGGTGTGATTCCGGCACAGTTCATACCCGCAGTGGAGAAAGGCGTGCGCCAGGCACTGCAGAATGGCGTGGTCGCGGGCTATCCACTACAGGACATCGAGGTTACCGTCTACGACGGAAAGTTTCATTCGGTGGATTCCAAGGAAATCGCCTTCGTTACCGCGGGCAAGAAGGCATTCATCGAGGCCGCGCGTCAGGCCCGACCGGTGTTGCTGGAACCGGTCGTCAAGCTGGAGCTGACGGTACTGAGCACAGATGTGGGGGGGGTCACCGGTGATCTCAGCTCCCGGCGCGGCCAAGTGCTGGGTACCCGCGCCATCAGCAACGGCCGGATCGCCATAGATGCCAGCGCCCCACTGGCCGAACTCAACGACTATGCCGGGAAATTCAAGTCGCTGACTGCCGGTCACGGCTCATACAGCCTAGAGTTCAGCCACTATGAACCCGCGCCCTCCAAACTGCAGAACGAACTCGCGGGGCAGTGGAAACCCCGGGCAGAGGAAGAGTGATGACCCGTCTATGGCGGATCAGTATCTGGAACTATACCGGTGTCGCTTCGATAACCTTCTGGTCATGTAAAAAAGTACCCAGTGGCTTGTCCAGCTGCTCGATATGCACTACAGCCCAGTTCTTGAGTTCGAGTGCAACGGCGAAGGATAGCAATAGTTCACCCCTTTTATATCGCGCTGTAAGATCCACCAAGTGCTGTACGAGGCTGTTGTGTTCTGACTTGTGCTCCTCGAATCCCGGATAGTTATACCGGGACATCAGCTCCTCTTCATAGGCAAAGTGGACCTGTGTCTGCTCTAGCAACTGCGACAGAAGTCCATCCAGGGCTGCCCTGTCTGCTCCTTGCAGCATGGTTTCGTGGATCTGGTTAACCAGATTTATCATTGTCTCGTGCTGGGAATCAATTTCCGGTAAATCGAGCTTCAGGTAGTCTTCTTGTTTGATCAGTACCATGATGAACGTCACTCTCGCTTGCAGTATAAACACGAGTATAGCAAGCTGCCCTCAGTGCTTGTATGCATGCCTGGCGGGCCAACGGCACGGGTTCTGTGTGGGCCTGTGACGGGCGGGGGTGGGGGGCCAACAGACGGTGATTATGAGCAGAGGCATCTCACGCTGTAACCCTGCGCCGAGGTATTTGATGTAGTAGGTCGACGTGTCCATGACCCGTCTTCCACTCGTCGGATGCCCCGGGAAATCGGCACCCATCCAGTCCCCCATGACTCACACCAAAGGACTCCGATTACTTGGCGTCAATGCCATAACGCCATGATTTATTTGAGTGGTAGGGGGTCCGCCAGGGCCCGGACCCGGACCCGGACCAAATCCATAAGGGTGTCAGCTACATTACCGCAGTCTATAGCGACTCCCTTGAATCTGCCGGATCAGCACTCGTCATGCGCAGTCCACCGTATGCCGGTTGATTCACCGGATCTCAATACATTTTATACGGCAGGAACTTCCCACTCATCACGATATGCACCCGGTCGCCTTTGGGATCCGGCTCCCGGGTGATATCCATGGAAAAGTCGATCGCACTCATGATGCCGTCGCCAAATTCCTCGTGGATCAGTTCCTTGATGGTGGTGCCGTATACGTTCACCAGTTCGTAGAAGCGGTAGATGAGCGGGTCGGTGGGCACCGTGGTGGGCAGCGAGCCTTTGTACGGCGCCACCTGCAGCATTTCGACCGACTCGGCGGGTAGCTCAAGCAGGGTTCCCACTTTGCCGGCCTGCGCTGACGTCAGGGCCATCTGCCCCATAAGGGCGGCGGTGGTCCATTCCTTGCTCTGACCGGTGGCTTCGGCCAGCTGCGCCCATTTGAGCTGCTTGCGGCGCTTGCTGGTGAGGATGAGTTGGGTGACTTCATCGCGGGTCATGACAATCTCCTTGCAATTGAGGTTTGAAAGCTGGATATCGATGGTTTGTTTCGGCCGGTCATGGCGGTGATATGACTGCAGGGTGCCTGCACAGTACCACGATAAGGGCCACGGCCAGGAACAGGGAAACCGTCTTCCAGAACACGACCGGGTTCCGCTCCATCAGGGGTGGGCGGGTCTTGCTCAGGAATGACTGATTCGGGTGGTGCAGGTCGTATACGAACTCTGACAATTCCCCGTACCGCTTAAATGGGTCGGGATGCACGGCTTTGCGGATGGCCTCGTCCACCCATGCGGGTATCAGCCGTTTTCCATCGCGCGCAGACACATAATTGAGCTTCCGCTGCGCGGCGCGGGTGCGGCATTTTGGCGCCTGGGTGCCGTAGGGCAGCCTGCCCGTGAGCATTTGATAGGCGATGACGCCGAGGGAAAAGATGTCCGAACCGGAGGTGCCGTTTTCGCCCAGGAAGTACTCGGGGGCCGAATATTGTTCCGTCCCCAGCATGGGCGACTGAGCTTTCGTTGTACCCAACTCCAACAGACCGGCCACCCGGGTGGAGCCGAAGTCGATGATCTTCACCGTGCCGGTGTTGTCGATCATGATGTTTTCCGGGCGCAGGTCCTGATGCAGCATTTCCAGCCGGTGGAAGGCCTGCAGACCCCTGGCGATCTGTGCGATGATCCCGCGGACGGTTCTCAGATCCGGTTCAGGGTGATCGCGCATCCACTGGGTCAGGGTCTGGCCCTCGACGAATTCCATGGCGATGTATTGGTAGCTGCGTTTCCGGGTCAGTGCACAGGGTTTCAGTACATGGGCGTTGTTGATGCGCCGGGCTATCCATTCCTCCATGAGGAAGCGTTCCAGATAGGCCGGATCTCCCCGCTGATCGATGGAAGGCGTCTTGATGACGACCTTTTCACCGGTATCGCCATCCACCGCCAGGCAGGCATGACTGCGACTGCTGGCATGGATCTGCCGGATGATCCGGTAGCCGTCGAGCTCCATGCGGGCATCCAGGTCCGGGGGAAAGGGCAACTCGGTTAACTGCTGGCAGATCTCGTTGGTGTCAGGGTCGGGCAGTTCATCAATGCGCAGAATCTGGATTGTCAGGTTGTCTTCACTACCTTGCGCAGCGGCCTCATCGACAATATGTCTCGCGGCCATATCCAGGTCATGTGCATATTCACTGACCGCCTGAATGATGTCTCGGGTGGCGGTGTGTTCATAAACTCCATCGGTCGCCAGTACAAAGATATCGCCCTTATCGACCGGCAGGGTCAGATAATCGATTTCGAGCTGCTGGTTTACCCCCAGGGCTCGCCCCAGGTAACACGTTTCGCGCGATACCCGGTAACGATGGTCTTCGGTCAGTTGCTCCAGTGCGTTGTCACGCAACCGGTAGATGCGGGTGTCGCCCACATGGAAAAGGTGCGCCGTGTTGGACTTGATGACCATGGCGCTGAAGGTACATACATAGCCTTTGTCCCTGTCGTAACGGTACTGGCTTTGCCGGGTCTGGGCATGCAGCCAGGAATTGGTCGCATACAGCACGCGTTGCACGGATTGCTTGACCGACCAGGTCTCGGAGGTACAGAAATAATCGGCCAAAAAACCGTTCACAGCGGTCTGGCTGGCCACGTCGCTGACCGCGCTGCTGCTGATACCGTCGGCCAGTGCGATGGCGACCCCCTTGGTCGTCAGTTGCGGTTCCTGCGGAATGCAGACGCCGTGGAAGTCCTGGTTGACTTCCTTGCGGCCCTTATCGGTATGCTGGCCTACGCATATTCTCAATGTGCCGGACATGCTCAACGGGATAGCACCGGTTCCGTGTTTGCGGGTGGAACCGGTGCCCGGTAATCACGCACCAGTCAGGCGGCGCTGCGCTCAGGCGCGGTCCTGATCTCAGCAATGTTGCGTTTCGGCGCGGTTCTGATATGGGTGCTGTAAAGGGTCAGTCCGGTGAATGCAATACCGCCCACCAGGTTGCCCAGCGCCGTGGGAATCTCGTTCCAGATGAAGTAGTCCGCAATCGAGAAATCTCCTCCCATGATCATTGCGGATGGAAACAGGAACATGTTCACCACCGAGTGCTCGAACGTCATGGCAAAGAACAGCAGGATCGGCATCCACATCGCGATCACCTTGCCGCTTACCGAGGTGGAGATCATCGCGCCGACCACACCCATGGAGACCATCCAGTTGCACAACATGCCACGTATGAAGATGGTGAACCAGCCGGCGATACCATATTGCGCATAGCCCAGGGTCCGGGCGACACCGATACCAGCGATCTTGGTGCCCACAGGCCCGGGATCGGTGGAGAAACCGTAGGTGAACACGTACGCCATCATCACGGCGACAGTCAGGGCCCCCGCGAAGTTGCCCACAAATACCAGGCCCCAGTTCCTTAAAACACCACCCATGGTTACGCCAGGTCGTTTATCCAGCAACGCAAGAGGCGTCAGCATAAACACGCCGGTCAACAGGTCGAAGCCCATCAGATACAGCATGGAAAAACCGACCGGAAACAGGATCGCACCAACCAGCGGAGAACCGGTCTGAACGGCGATGGTGATGGCAAATACGGCCGCAAGTGCGAGGATGGCCCCTGCCATGTAGGCACGTATCAATGTATCCCGAGTAGACATGTAAATTTTAGATTCACCGGCATCCACCATCTTTGTGACAAATTCCGAAGGCATCAAATAAGCCATGATTATTCCCCTTGCGTTCAAAGAAAAATTAACAAGGCAGCCATCTCGCATCTCACACATGGGACGCGGAGATGAACGCCTTCACCCATTCAACCGGGCAGCGGATACTTCATCGCATTTCCATCAATGCAGCCATTAGCCTGATACGATGTTATGAGCACGAATCATGCCAATTAAAAAGCTCACCCTTAAGGCTTAATTCAGGGTTTTGCTGCGGACATGAGGATAATTTGTGCTCCGAATTAGCGCGGGCTGTGCGTGGATTGGTTCGAGTTGGTGCAGATTCAGGAGAACGTAGTGAGTGCCGGCGCCACCTCGGCGACTCCACGAGGCGCCGATTCTGATCCAGGGACACCGTCCGCAATTTGTTGCAGGCAGCGTCTTCAGTGATATTGAAGCGCTCCCCAGTCAGCGATCCTGATCGTCATGACTCACACCGGACGCCCCGGGGTGCGCGCCGTCTGCGCACTCCCTATGTCACACACCAAAGGACTCCGAACCCTTGGCTTCAATGCTATAACGCCATGATATTAATGAGATGTGGTCGGCCCGCGAGGATTCGAACCCGGGGCCATGGGATTCAGGCTGACGGAATGATACCGGGGCATGTAGTTCTCAGCATGCTGGCAGGTGCGCCGTAATAGTAGTGCAGTGTTTTTAATCAAATGTCGCGTAAACTTCAGCCCCAAGCGCGAGTCGTCCGATAATGCTATGGATAGAGTAATCAGAGTGCCCGGATGTCCCGATTCTGCGCCAAGTATATCAGGCTGTATGCCGGCCAACCGCCAGTTGCAGTCAGAGGAGTGTACCTGTGTTCAATAAACTGTTTATGACTGCCATTCTCGTGTTCGGACTCTGGGGTTGCGCATCTCTTTCAACTGTCACTGAGAGCGGTGACATCCGGGGTCAGGATCAGATACCGCCTAACGCTCTACCAGAGGGAGAGGGATGGTGGTATGCGCGTTTCCATATTGACTGGCCTGAGGGGGAGGAAATCCGCTGGTATATGGGTACATTGATCGGCGGTGAAGTCATTGCGCCGATCTTTGACGACTATGACCAGGATGTATATATCTGGCGGGTACACAGGCGTGCGATTCGCGATGGCTACGGTCATGTATTCAGTTTTATTTTCTACAGTACACCGCAGGGTGCACAACACATTTTCAATGCCATTGAAAACAATGCGGTGGTGAAATCCCTGCTGGAAAACGGGCGCTTGACGAAGGTGACAACCGATGATGCCAACAGAATAACCCGGCCGAATATTGAAGATACCAGTGATAAGCACTGGCCGCTGTCTGTGCAAAAGACCTGGCCTGCCATGATTATGGGAACCAGCAGAATGTGGCTGGACCTCGTATCAGAAGTTGCTTCCCATGAGACCGATAGCGATGGCATTGAAGCCAAATATAAAAATGTGCAGGAGGACATCAGCCGAATCTGGAGCGAGCATGGACAGCACGCCGTGTTGCATCATCTGAACGCCGTCTTTGCATACCAGCCGATCTTGATACGCTATTAGCATGATGTTCAGACGGCCGCTGATACAGGAAGGGTTGTATGTGGGTCAAATTTCGATGCAAATTTCCAGTTATGAGTATTTGAGAGGTAGTGGGCCCGCCAGGACTCGAACCTGGGACCAGGGGAATATGAGGAACAATAACTCACAGTATTTGCGGCGGAAAGCACAAGAAGGGTAGAGGCTTTACGACGGAACCATCGACCGAACCGCCGAAGCCGAACGGCGCTACCGAACCCGGTGTGATTAAGTCGATGAAGTGGAAGGTATCCGGCGACCGAAATCCGACCCCTACCGTACCTCCGATACCGACCGAGCCGAACTTCCGGACCAGCGCATCCGGCTCTTATGCAATTTCGATGGCCCACCGAGGGCCATACCTGGCTGGACTTCGGATCATGCAGCTCAAAGTCATGCCGTTAGCGCGCCGCGCAAAGCGTGGCGCATCTGGTCGGGTGAAAGACCTGGCATGGTAAGGGTTAGCCACCCACTATTACCGAGTGTTGCGCCTCTGGGGGAACGGTGCGTTGGTCAAGAAAGACTGAAGCATATGTGAACAAGAGAGGTGAATCGTACACAGGGTATGTTGCAGGGTGTGTGGAGTGGCGCATCCTTAGAGATGGTATCGCTTCGAAATGAACCGTTCCGGTCGGCCAGCGTGGTAACGTACGTGAAGCCGACAACAAGCAGGCGTATTGGCGAGCCAGTGGGAGACCCGCGGAGTTCTCAAGCTACGGCATGTAACAAGAGATGCGTCATGAACGCGGGAGACTCCGATGGTTCCAAAGGAAGGGTAGAATGATCAGAACCGCCGGAAACGGGGAAGAGCTCGAAGGCTGTCGGGGAGTCGGATCGTTCCAAAGTACTCGGAGACGGTAGGGCCGATCACATGGGAAGGGAGCGACAGTTGTACGTAACCTGCAAAGGCAACTCGCGCCGGACATAGTAGGGCCGGGGATCGACGAGCCAACCTTCTTGCAGGGACTATCCACCAAGGCGGGCGCTGCGAAAGCTCACCGATTCCAAAATCTCTACGGATGTCTGAATGAACCCCTCTTGCATGCCGCGTGGCGTAAGCTGAATAAGCGCGGTGCACCGGGAGTTCATCCGACCTAAATGCTCATGGATTATTCTGGGAATGTCAGAAAATCAACCTGAACTTGCCATTCCCCAGACTCCTGTGAAGGACAGGAATGACGGCACGCAAAAATCGACATTCCCGTGCAACAAAAAGGCGTCCCAAGAAGCCGCTTTGTGAGAATGTGAATCTGTCATGTCGCTTTCCTTCGCGCTATGCCAATCAGACCTAGCAGCCCGGAGCCAAAGAGCCATGCACCCGCTGGTAATGGCACTGAAGATACAGCAGTAATCACCCTGATTTGATCTGGTCGGGAGGAAGTTGCAGATGTAAGCGTTAATGTATTTTCTGTGAAAGAAATACTGTCACCGAGCTCACCGGCAGTTTGAGTACCCCGCCGGTCAAGACCAGTCGGATAGCTCGTTCCTGCAAGTCCTAAAATGGAGTCGCTGTCGTCCAATTTACCAGGTGACGCAATAATGCCAAGGATAACTCCATCAAACGTCGCTGTACCACTCAAGGTCACAGTCCCAGATAGCGTATCTTTATGAACAAACTGACTGTTAATCACAGTGCCTGCGCTTATAATGCCTCCAGTTCCGCCAAAATTAACGGATAGATCGGACGTAAGAACAAAGTTCTGTACTTCATCAAAAATAAATATTTCGGTATTGGACTCAAACGCATTCAAGGTCACATCATCTGGCGGAGGGGAAACGATAGAAAAAGCACCAGTAGTGGAAACTGTTGCTGCAATTACATTCGTTCCAAATAATAAAATGAGAACGTTAGCGGTTAATATTTCAAATAATTTTCTCATTGGATTCTTCACCTCAATTATTAGTTTTGTACAAATTGGTCTGTAAGAGAAACATATCTGTATCAATATCGCAACTCACATTGGTATGTGTCATATGTGTATGAGATCGAGAAGTAAACATTAACGTCCTGATTCAGTACGTTCCTGACGTACAAGGATAAATTCTGAATGACCGGGATGTGGGCAACACCGGCTATCCGAGTAAATTACTCAGGCATTCGGCCGGGAAGGTCCGGATTCCCAAACTCACCGTTCCCTGGCAACCAGCGAAGGACGGCAATGCAACTTCGGGCGTTCCAGAAAGCGAGTCTGCATTTCTGAGAACGGTCAACTCTTGTTCTTCGCGAAGTATCTACGAACGGCAAGTTTATCTGAAAAACAGGTGTTCGGGAGTTAATGGCAGTCTGTTAACTCGTGGGCATGTAGTGAAAACTCAATTGCATGGCTAAGAGAGAAGTATACGAAACACATCTGGCATTCGCGCCGACCCGGTGCTGTATCAAAGGTGCTGCAACTGACAGGATACGGATCCGTACCGATCCGGGCGAACGACTCAATGGAGGTCGCGCTGTATACTGTAAGATAATCAAGAATTCTATAAGGAAACCTTTACAGAATGGCATTTTGAAAAACAACCCGATTTTTACAAGTGGAGGTTTTTCATGGCTATTATGCACTTGGCCTGAAAATCGCACGATTTTAATCATCTCAATCAGACCGGCATCGGTGGAAATGACCTGAGACCACCAGTTGGTGCCAAATCCCATCTCAGAATCGTGTGCAGGGCGCCCGGGCAAGTCGAATGTTATTGGGAACAGGCTTCGTGCAGTCCGTGGTATACGCGTCACCGCGAGGAACATAGTGACGTATCATGCTTGTTGAACCGAGGTTCATTCACAGCAGTATGCAGGCAGCTGAGCAGGGCATGGAACACGGTGTATTTTTAGAATCGTATTTTGAGAATGTTCCTGGTAATCAATGCAGTATTCCAACCCAAAGGGAAACAAAATTATGAAAAAAACCACAGTACTTAATAGTGCGCTCACTGCCCTGTTGCTGACATTCGGTGTCAGCCTCACTGCCAGCGCCGGGGGGGCGGCGCCGCCTAGTTTCGGTGATTTCGTCTGGAATGACCTTGACGGTGACGGTCTTCAGGATCTTGGTGAACCAGGAATTGCCGATGTCTCAGTCCACGTTTGCAATTCGCCGGATCTAATGTCCATGGATTGCAGTGCTCCTTTTGCATCCGAGACTCTTACCAATTCATCAGGGATCTATTCACTGGACTTGAGTTGGTCAACTGGTGGGTTCGCCGTTTGGGTGGATCTCGCAACGGTGCCGAGCGGTTTCATACCAACTACTGATACAGTGCTGTATTATGACAACGCGGGCGGCCAGTTAAGTGGCTTTACAATCGATACTGCCGATTTCGGTTTCCAGGCCGTACCGGTACCGGCGGCCGTCTGGTTGTTCGGTTCAGGCCTGCTGGGCCTGATCGGCGTGGTACGCCGCAATCGACGCAGTTAGATAAAAAGCCCACCTGATGGCAACGACAGACCCCGTGCATACGGGGTCTGTCATTTCAGGACCTGGCTCAACCGGCATGCTCGTGCAGAATAACGGACCGTGCTAACCTGCAACGATCATTTCGTGAACCGCCCTGGTTGAGGTTGCAGGTATTTTCTGATGTCGCTCAGTCGTCGCTGCTTTCTGCTCTGGTCCTGTGCAGCCGGCCTGCTCGGCCGGTCACAACGCTTGCTGGCCGCACTGGTATCACCCGCCTCTCCCGGGGTCGACACGCTCGATTCCGCGCAGTCACATTGCCTGCAGGCCTGGCTCGATACCCTGTTGCCTGCCGATGAGTTCAGCCCCGCTGCGAGTGAACTGGGGGTAGATATCCGCATCGTCGGTAAGGCGCTTGGCAATCCTGATTACCTCAGGCTGATCCGGGCCGGTTGCCGCTGGCTGGACCAGCAGGCCATGGCGCGTGGCGCGCAGCCATTTGCACGGCTTGACGCCCCCGGGCGTGAGAACGTGGTCAGGCTGGCGGAACAGGCGACGATGAAATCCATACCGCGCATGTTTTTCGAGTACACCCGCGCAGATGCCTTCCTGTTCTTTTACACGCAGCAGGAAACCTGGGGCATGCTGGACTATCCGGGGCCACCGCAACCCCGGGGGTTCATGGATCGCACCACCCGGCCACCGGCAAGCCAGGTGCGTTGATGCAGACAAGCTACGATGCCGTGGTGATCGGCGCTGGTGCGGGTGGTGGCGCCGCGACGCTGGCGCTGTGTAACCGTAAACTGCGCGTGCTGGTGCTGGAAGCAGGGCCAGCCTATGACCCTGCCCGCGACTACCACCTCTCCGGCAACGACTGGGAACAGGAACGCTTCCCGTACAAGCGCGGGTCCAGGGGGCGGCACACGTTTGCACCGCTGCAAGGACTCGATGCACGTTGGGATGACCTGCTCTCCTGGAATCGTGTCATTGGCCGCACCAACACCACCGCACAGCGGAAAGAGAATGGCTATCACCATGTGCGCGGTGTGGGCGGGTCCACGCTGCACTTCACTGGCGAGGCACACCGACTGAACCCGCAGGCCATGCGCATGCACAGCCGCTTCGGGGTTGCGGCGGACTGGCCGTTCGACTACGCCGAACTGGAACCGTTTTACTGTGAGGCAGAACGCATCATCGGGGTCGCGGGACCGGCGAGGGACCCGATACGCTGGCGCAGCGAGCCGTATCCGCTGCCGGCACATGAATTGAGCTATGCGAGCCGCAAGCTTGCGGACGGCTGTAAGCGGCTGGGGCTGAACTGGGTACCCAATGCCATGGCGGCACTCTCACAACCCTATGAGGGGCGGCCCGGTTGTAATTACTGCGGCAACTGCAACCGTGGTTGTCCGCGCCGCGACAAAGGCAGTGTCGATGTGACCTTTATGCACAAGGCCCTGGCCAGCGGTTACTGCACACTGCAGGCCGGCTGCCAGGTTACCCGTATCGAAGCCGGTCCATCCGACCGGGTCACAGGCGTTCACTTCATCGGCGGCGATGGCAAGCAACAAGAGGCAACCGGCAATTGTGTGATCGTTGCTTGCGGGGTCGTGGAAACTCCGCGATTGCTGCTGGCATCAAGCGGGAAGCACGCACCTGACGGTCTCGCCAATGAATCCGGTGAGGTCGGGAAAAACTTCATGGAGACCCTGTCCTGGACCAGCAGCGCTCTGCACCCCGAACCACTTGCAAGCTACCGCGGCCTGCCATCCGACAGCATCTGCTGGGACTACAACGCACCCGATGCGGTTCCTGGCATCATCGGCGGCTGCCGGTTCTCGACCAGTGTAGCCGAGGCTGACCTGTTGGGACCAGTCAACTACGCGAAGCGTGTGGTGGGCGGCTGGGGACAGGCACACAAGCAGCAGATGCGCGAGGAGTTCGGTCGCGTACTTAGCATTGGCGCCATTGGTGAATCCCTGCCAAATGCGAACAGCTTCATCGACCTCGATCCGAGAGAGACCGATGATGCGGGAACGCCGCTGGCACGCATCCATAGTTATCTCGATGAAGGTGAACTCATTCGTCTGGCCTTCATGGCAAAGACGGCTCGCAAGCTTCTGGAGGCTGCCGGCGCCAAGAACCGCGTCGAAGAATACGGCACCTATGATTACTTCAGTTCAACACACGTATTCGGGACCTGTCGCATGGGGCGGAATGTCGATATATCTGTTGTTGACCCGTATTGTCGCAGCCATCGGTGGCGCAACCTGTTCATTGTCGATGCCAGCGTGTTTCCCAGCTCAGGTGGGGGCGAATCCCCCTCGTTGACGATCGAGGCCCTGGCGCTGCGCGCAGCAGCATATCTTTCCGGACTCGCCAAGCGACAGGAACTGTAAGCATCCACCTGTGCCAGATAAACAATCAAGGACATCTGAGCCACTGGTCATGAGCCAGCGAGACTAATGTCTATGCGCACGAGGGCCTGCGCATGTACCAAGCAAGATGTGTACGTCCGGGTTTCGCTGCTAACATGCGGTCAGATTACCAGTTTCAATGACATGTATGGGACGGAAGTTGCCGTCCAGACTCCAGCCCGGGAACAACCACTTTCATTTAGGGTTGTAAGATACCTGCCCCCGGCCGTAGTCCTGTCAGTCGGCACCGGAACTCAGCGGGCAGGCGTCTGACAAGCCTTGAGGGAGGAAACCGCGGGATGAAGGCACGGTGGCAAGCATTGCGGTAGTGCTATGGGGATTTGAGTCATGGCATTTCCTTAGGGGCCGCAAGAGTTGCGCATTATCAGGGCAGGATTGTTTTTTGTCGTATCGCTTTTCTTCCAATGGCACTCGTTTTCTTGCTGATGGTTAGAACAAAAGTGCGCATATTGCGGCTTTTGGCCGAAGGGGGCCGCTACCGGTGCTGACCGATAGTTACACAGCGCCTGTAGCGCAGTGTTGGTGGTGGCGACAGTCAGTTCGAGTAGCACCGGACAGAGCATGGCATAGCGGTCCTTGTGTCCCTTACCTTGAAGTAATTAATAAATTTCAATCCAATTAGGAGACTACACTAGCTCTAGCTACAGGCAACCATCAGCAACAAGCAGGTTGCATGCATCGACAACATATGGGTCATAGAGAATACCTTGTTTTCGGTTGATTTCTTCGATTGCTTCGTTATGTTCTCTACGTGGACGATATGGTCGGTGAGAAGTAATCGCGTCTATTACGTCTGCAACAGCCAATATTCGCGCCTCAAGGATGATAGAATTACCTCTCAGACCATCAGGATAGCCGCTACCATCAAGACGCTCGTGATGCTGGCGCACCATGTGAGCAATGGGCCAAGGAAAATCGACAGCTTTTAATATTTCGTAGCCGACTACAGGGTGACTCTTTATCAATTCAAATTCGGGTGCTGTTAGTATTCCGGAACGGTTCAATATCTCCGCTGGAACATGGATTTTACCAATATCATGAACTTGAGCACCGAGCTCGATACCATGGATACGGTCTTCATCCAAACCCATTTTGCGCGCGATGGCTGCAGAAATCTCGGCAACACGTCGCTGATGTCCAGCAGTATATGGGTCACGCACCTCAACCAGAGATGCTATAGCGTTAATTGATTGAACATGGCTGTTGCGAATCTTCAGAGTGGCATTGACCCGCTCTTCGATAAATTTCTTCCGTTCGGTTATGTCTGAAGCAATACCAATGAACTGGCTTATATGGTCACTAGCATCAAGCACACAACGTGCTCGCACTTCAAACCAGATGGTTTCATTCAGATATTTATGTCGTAATCGACATTCAAATTCAGCACCGCGCCGATTGTTGATCGCATTATCAATCTCTTTTAAAACAAATTCACGATCATCTTCGTGAACAATAGCGATCCAGGATGCAGGCGCCTTCGTAAAATCTTTAGGTTCATATCCTAAAAGAACTTGTACCGCTGAACTTACATACACAGGCAGCATTGACTTGAAATCAAAATCGAAAAGAATATATGGTATGGCTCCTGTTATATAGCTAACGAACTTATCAGTATTTCGCAACTCTATTGAAAAGGGCATGTTTTCTAGCTTGTGATTCAACTCCCCGGTAACTTCCCTGAGGACATGAACACTAAACTGATACCCCATATCGCTGGTTGCAGCGACATAGCCGCTACTGATAAACAAACGTCCATCTTCCAGGTAGATACTATCCTCAAAAGTTTCTTGTTCAGCCTGAGTTTGCAAACATCCTGGTAAGGGGCCAGAAAGACGTGGAAATATTTGCCAGTAGGGTTTCCCAATTACATCATGCACAGGTAAGCAGGCTTCCTGCGCATACGCTTTATTTGCACGCAGAATACGATGGTTTGCATCGTGTATGAAGATAGGTGTTGGAATAGCATCTACGGCAGCTTGCCACTGCCTCGCCTTACACATAATTGCACTGTGACTGGTATCCGGTTTCGTCTGAAGAACAGGGAATTTTGTTGGGTCTTTTTTATATCTTTTGCTACCATCAGCATAAGGTCGCATGCGTTTCATATGCAGTCATCTCCAAAAGCTTGGTTGGTAGCTCTTGTCCCCTGTTTTTAAACATCGTGCCCTATATCTAAACCGCATGAAGATGATCAAACAAGCAGCGATTATAAGTAGTAAGCCCGATACATGTCCGATTGTTGTGTCAAAGAGAAGTATCGCTGTAGTCCCTGTAATCATATAGAGATACGGCATCAATTCGTAGAGCCAATCAGGCTTCCACCTAGTGAAGAGCCTAATCATGTCAAATACCATCTCAAACATGTCGCTAATCCATGTAGACTTCTTCTAATGGAATAGCTATCGACCAGATATTTTGTTGATAAATAAGTAATAATACTTAAAGTACATAATATATTTTTATCGCTAGTGTGTGGAAAATGCGCTGAAATATTTGCAAGGTGGCTGGTCAGGTTCCTATCCACTGCTGTGTTTGTACCTCTGCTACAGCTCCAGTGTTGACTTAGTGGAGCAATTCACAGTCTAGAAGTTCGATCGAATTCCCGTCGGGCAATGCGACATGTCCGATATCATGACGAGTATTCTGGATGACAATTAACAATCACTGCGGCCACAGGAATGGGAGCCTGAGGAACGGGAGGACTGGTATTCACCGAATCGGGCGAGGCGGATGCGCATGAAATAGGTGGGTGCGTGGGCGCGGTAAGTGAACCCTACACCCTTGTGGCGAGGTTGCCTATGTACCGAAGCAACCCCCACTTAGGGTCATGACTGTTGATATTTTCAAGCGCAGCAGCCGGAAGCCACTCATATTCAACAGGTTGCATGCATGTAATTGTACGTACGAATACGTATTTATAAGAGCGACGCGATGCCGTTATTGCTTGTGCGACATATCTGTCGTAACAAGAACAATATTTTTCACAATACATCGGATCATGTTATGGCGGTGAAAAAGATCAGCACTGCAGAAGTTGAGATCGGAATGTTCGTTTCCAGTCTGGATCGGCCATGGAGTGAAACCCCTTTTCTGTTCCAGGGTTTCCCTGTGAGGGTACAGGCGGAGATCGAGCAATTGAAGAAACAGTGCCGCCATGTCTACATCACGGTACCTGACGAAGAAATCGAGATCAGCATGATACCCAGTCGGCAGCAAACCGACCCCGTCTCACCAGATATGATCGGCACGATGCAGTATGTGGTCACGATACCGGCCACGGAGGAGATCTGGACCGCACGCGAGTCGCACGACGAACTGGTCGGTATGGTGATGGAGGTCGAAACCATTCTCCGCGAGGAAAACAGGTTACAGCTGTCACTGATCGAGAAATCAGTTGACGTCATGATCGAGAGTATCAAGCGCAATCCCGATGCCTATATCTGGCTCAACCGGATCAGGAAGTTCGACTCCTACATCTACCGGGATGCGCTGAATGCATCGGTATGGGCAACCACCCTGGGCCGGGAACTCGGTCTGGAACAGGACAAGCTGAATGCCCTGGCCACCGGAGTCCTTGTCATGGATATTGGCAAGACAGCGTTGCCCGAAGATCTGTTGCACAAGACGGATAGGCTGACGGACGATGAATGGGCAATGATGAAGTCCCACGTGGAGCTTGGAGTGCGGATTCTCTCGGAGACAGACAACATCTCGCCCGACGTGCTTGACATTGTCCGAACCCACCACGAACGTCTGGATGGCAGTGGCTATCCCGCCGTGCTGAAGGGTAACCGCATCCCCATGCTGGGGCAGATCGCCGGTATCGTGGATTTTTATGTCTCAGTGACCACCCCGCGACCCTACGCAAGGGCCGTCTCCTCAGACAATGCCGTCAACATGCTGTACCAGCAGCAACAGAAGTATTTCTCTGAGACGCTGGTCAAGCACTTCATCCACGCCATCTACACATATCCCACCGGCTCACTGGTTGAATTGAGCACCGGTGAGGTGGGTGTGGTCATCTCCCAGAACCCGGGGCTGCGCTTGCGACCCAACGTGGTGCTGCTTCTTGACCCCGATAAGCAACCCTACGTGTCCCACCCGCTGATCAGCCTGGTCGCTTATACCGGAACTACCGGCGAATCCGTCGGCATCAGCAAGACGCTGGCAGACGGCAGTTATGATATCTGCATCGAAGAGCTTGCTCTATGAGAGTTTCATATGGATGACAGAAACATGCTGCGTGCACTCCATGCACATGGCTATTCCGGAAAGCGGCAAAACGGTCGTACATACTCTATAAACCGAGTTTCCTGAAGCGACCTGTTGTGATTGTCAGCACAATCTGTGTGGTAATGTTGATAGCTGCATGCAGTTCATAACTTCAGTTAGTGTTTAATCTTGATAGCTTCTCCACGCAGGCGAAAGGTGCCGGCGTTTTGACATATGGCATATTTCCGGATCAGGTCCGGGAGCGATTCCGCCTCCATTTTCCTCATAATACTGGCACGGTGGACATCAACCGTACGGTGGCTGATATCCAGTAGCTCCGCTAATTCCCTGTGATGCATGCCGGTAACAATATACTGCACGATTTCCCGTTCTCGGTCTGTCAGTTTGTCATAGCATTTTCTTACGCTGGCAATCCAGAGGCTGTTCTTTTTATTGTCATCTACTCGAAAAAAGGCTTCCTTGACGCTTGTGAGCAGCTCTTCATTACTGAACGGTTTTTCAAGAAAGTCTACTGCGCCGGCTTTGATTGCCTTCACAGCCGATCGTACGTCCTTGCTCCCCGAAATAAATACGATGGGCAGATCAGTGCCTCGTCTTGCGAGATTACCCTGCAATTCCAGACCGGACATTCCGGTCAGGTACTGATCCAGCAGCATGATACCCTCTGGCCTGCTTTCAGCTTTCTCCAGAAAGGCTTCAGCAGAGGGAAACGGTTTCACCTTATAGCTGGATGATGCAAGCAACGCTGATAGGGCGTTGCATTGTGCCACGTCAGACTCCACGAGAAATACATTCCTTTTAGCCCGCATGATATCCAACCCCTGGGATTTAAATATAACTTTCAGCGTCTGATGCGGTGGTTCAATCGTCCTTAAATATCAGAATTGTAGATCGTCGTATATTGTGGGAAGTACTTAGTACCGGATAATTTTTCATCTTACTCCCATCGTTCAGAATTAGGATTGACGTATATCAATTTGCGCCAGATCATGAAATACAATTTCAGGCAGTGTCGCCGCCCGGATTCTCCAAGTGTGCAGTAAGAGTGGGATGATGTCGGAAAACAGTACATCCCGGAAGTTAAAGAAATTTCCAGTATGTCTGTTCTCGGCATGTTTTCGACGTTTAGTGCACGCTTATACATGTTCAGGCTAAATGTCCAAAATCAAACGGTTGCCTGACATTCACTGGAGGCCAGTCAATTTCCGCGATGCCGCAACAGAAGCAGACGTCCGGCCAATGAAAAACGGCGCCTCACTGGCTGCCGTGTTCATTATGTAATGATGGTGCTATATGGGGCCGATCAGTCTGGCTTGAAGTTTGTGGTCACTGACAGCGCTCAGAATATCTAGTGAAGAATATCGATCCCTATCGTATCTGATTAACATCAGGTGGTAACGTAAAGGGCAGAATTCCGCGGAATCAACACCAACAATATCTTCGATAGCGTCCACTAACTGATTACGCTGGACATCATCAAGACTTTCTGAAATGTGCACCAAAATTTCCACTGTGTTCCTTGCTTCATTCAGAATGGGCATATCATGAACTGCCTGATCCATTACAGTCTCCCCCCGATTGATTGCAGCTGGCTACGAACAGTAAATTAGCAGATATAGATCTGGATGTATTGTAATTATTCATTTATAGCACATTAGCATGTTTTGAAACTCTTACTACATGAAAGGGCGATACTGATATCGCAGCATGGAGTGGGAAGGATTGAACGCACTTTATGCCTGTAGCCAGCACTTTATCGCCGTCTAGTGCGTGATTATATTCGCTTCGGCTAAACGACCTATTTCAAGCAGAAACCTTACATCCTCCGGATGCCCGTCGAGTTCTGTAATGCCGCATTGTTGGAGTTCGGTACATTCCGTAAGTGTAAGAAATTCTCTGGTTGTCCGGCTCAGGGTTGATATAAGACATTTACGGACAGACGTAAAATGTACCGTATGAAACTCATACCAGCGAGCGCTGGCTGGCGTTAACGGAGATATTGGGAAGAGGGTGGACCAGTTGACTGGTTGATGTTAAATTAAAATTTATACAGATGGCTGCTCCTGCGAAGCAGGCAATCGGGAGTTAGAATCTCTCCGGGTTCGCCATTGATTCTATAAGATATAGCGCTGTATTTCTGGTGCTGTCCGGTAAATTACCGATTGTCAGATTATCATTTTAATCATCTACAGATTTCCTGCCCGCTGAGAAATCATCCCAGCAGTTCTCTATATTCTCACGAAAGTCGCGAACAAACAGCCCAAGCCTGTAGAACAGAGATTGTGGTTTGTTTTTTCGCAATTTGGGGTCAATGCCAATATATATCTTCTGAATTTTACACGGCTCTCCGTGCTGACCTTCTGTAGGGAAATCTTCAATAGATGGGTCCCACCACTCCAGCTCTATTCCTCTCTTTTCAGCTTCCAGTCTGAGCATGAGGGCAGAGTGATTTTCCATCTCACCACTTAACCACTCCATTCGCTTGTTTATTTTCCATACAAGAGCTGTAAATATTGCAATTGCTACCGTAGCTATCGTTGCTAATAAGGTGTCCATGATGAGCGCCCCCATAAAATCGTCGTGCTGAAGATCTGAATAATAGCTGTTGATTGGGATTCGGAACACTTGGAGAGCGAATTAATGTGTGTTTTGCATCGATCGGTTGAATGCAACATCAGCAAACCGGTTATTCCTGCCTGATCGCCTGAGATGCGACACTCCGGAGCCGGAGCGGGGCATTCATGCCAATGTGCCCGGGTTGACACTATGGTGTCTCCGGCATCACGGCCTCGATGACGCCCGTGGCGCTGTTGGATGCTTCCTGCAATGACTATCGTCGATAGGTGTGTATGGTGCTGAGATACAGAAGGATCATTGTGGCCAAGTATGGTTTGTACCTTATAGTGCGTACGCACGCTGCTGACCAGGAAGGGAGCGTGTTGATGCCTCAGTTCATGCAGCCTGAGATTTATATACCCTTAGATATTCCCAAACCCGTTAGACATATAGAGGTGGACCCCGGTAGCCGGACAGGGGTGAGGAAAGTTTAAGTGTCTTCTGCGAAGATGATTGGAATAGATACAGGAGCAGAAGATGAAGAGGAAACGTCGTAATCATTCAGCGAGCTTCAAGGCGAAGGTAGCCGTTGCTGCCATCCGGGGAGACAAGACGCTGGCAGAGTTATCCGAGCAGTTTGATGTGCATCAGAACCAGATTCAGGACTGGCGGCGGAAGTTGCTCGACCAGGCAGATCAGGTCTTTGGGCGTGGCGGTGGTTCACCTTCCGAGTCGGAACACAAGCTCAAGGAGCTACATGCCAAGATCGGGCAGCTGACGATGGAACGGGATTTTTTAGAACAAGGGCTGGAAAGGATTCACGGCCCGAGAGGCAAAAAATGATTGATCGGACGCATTCATTGCCGGTAACCCGCCAGTGTCAGCTGCTGGGTCTCAATCGCTCCTCGGTGTATTACCAGCCGATCGGTGTCTCTGAGGAGGATTTGCGGCTGATGCGGCTGATCGACGAGATCCATCTCAAACGCCCGTTCTACGGCAGCCGCCGGATTCGGGATAATCTGCAGGATCTGGGGCACCCGGTCAATCGCAAGAAAGTGCAGCGTCTGATGCAGCTGATGGGGATTACCGCCCTCTATCCAAAGGCCAATACCAGTCGGCCGGGCAAGGGACACAGGATCTACCCGTACCTGCTGAAGGGGTTAACGATTGATCGGCCCAACCAGGTTTGGGCAACGGACTTGACCTACATTCCCATGGCCAGGGGTTTTGTGTACGTGGTGGCCATCTTGGACTGGTACAGCCGCAAGGTACTGAGCTGGCGGGTATCCAACAGCATGGATGCGGACTTCTGTGTGGATGCCCTGGAAGAGGCTATCAGCCGCTATGGTGCACCTGATATCTTCAACACGGATCAGGGGGCTCAGTTTACCAGTGAGGCCTTCACCGGTGTTCTCAAGGAGGCAGGTGTCCGGATTAGCATGGACGGTAAGGGTCGTTGGGTGGACAATGTGTTTGTGGAGCGTTTGTGGCGCAGCCTGAAATACGAAGAGGTATACCTCAAGGCTTACGAAACAGTCGCCGAGGCCCGGCTAAGTATTGGCAACTACTTCCGGTTCTACAATGGTGAGCGCAGGCACCAGAGCCTGGTGGATCGGCAGACGCCGGACCAGGTCTATGAAGGGAGTGAGGTGTGGCCAGTCGCAGCATGATCAGGCCGCAGGATGTGTGGGCAGAATACACTTAAGCGGCTGTCCAAAATTCGGGGTCCATTTCTCTGGCACAGGCGCAGCGGTCCGAGGGTGTTGGTTTCCAGCCCGCGGCGCACATTCTCCAGCCTGGCGTCGAAGGCACTGCTGCCATTCTCTCCTGGGGCGCTGTCGGGGAAGACACCGGCATTGTTCACCAGCACATCGAGACGCCCGTACGCCTGCCGGATGTGCCCGGCCAGACGCTGCATCGAGATTTCGTCAGTGACGTCCAGGGCATAATAGCGGATATCCAGCCCTTCATCTGCCAGGGTCTGCGCCGCCTCGTTCCCCTGTTGGTCATGGCGTGCGGTGAGCAGCACCGCATAACCCCGCATCGCCAGTTGGCGACAGGTCTCGAAACCCAGACCGCGATAGGCCCCGGTGATCAGGGCGACAGGTTCGTCAGACATCTCCATCTCCTTCAGCTAATTCCCACAGGCACTAATTATCGTGTCTGTTGCACCTGTTGTCAGTGCCCGCTGACCGTACCGCTACCCGGCTAGCCAGGTAAGTCAGTCCCTGCTCCACCGGAAACAGCAAATCGCTACCATTCAAACCCGCTTCAAATAATGGCGTCCCAAATTGCTTCGGCACCACCGGCTATTGTATTGCCAGCATCAAACAAGAAACCGTAAGTTGCAACAGCTGCATTTGCTGAAGCGTCTTCCAGATCGGAAAGTATCTCGTTTATACCTTTTTCCAGGGTATTGGTGAAGATGATAAACCTCTGCTTAGCGGACTCTCCGGCGACGAAGTACACCGCATCCCCGGCACCGGTCTTGACTACATTGCCAACCTTACCGGCTCCATCGAGGGTAGCGCCACCTACTTTATTCGCGGCTTTATACACCGCTGGTCCGGCGGTATAGACGACAAACTTACCCGCCTCCTGACCATATGTGTAGGAATCCTCTCCGACTCTTACGAAGGTTTTTGCGGTCTTGTTAACGTCGATGGAAACATCGATTTCGCCACCAATTCCCAACTTGCCTTTAATTGTTCCGGAGATCACGCCGTTCTCGATGCCAAAATCCGCCCCGCCACCAATTCCTACACCGACACTGCCACCGGCGCCTATTCCGGCCACCTCTGTCTTGTATGAGGCATCGACCAGATTCGCCTCTGCGTTCAGGCAAAGATTGGTGAGAGAAATGGCGCCACATGCCCCAGCATTCGGCCCCTTGGCCATGACATCGACCTCCACAGGAATCTGGTCTAGCGGGGGCGGAGGCGTCATATCAAATTTCATTTCTCCGCTGATCAAGCCGACCTCGCATCTCGCACCACCACCGCCGGTACTGGTTGCAGCCGCTGAGCAACCACCGTAGACGACCTGTGTTTTCAGTTCGATACGGCCATCGAGGGCCTTGACATTACAGACCAACAACCCGAACTTGGCTTCAGCTTTTACCTCCGCCATACCGAGTTCATCGTTGCTGGTTACCCCGGCATCAGCACTGGCGTAATTGAACACGCAATCGTTCTCTTTAACCGGAATGGATGGATCCAGCTCGGGACCTCGTACAATTTTCCAGCCTTTTTCCAACTCGAGTTTAAGACTGAATTCCTGGAACGTACGGAGCGTTGTATCTCCGGCCCAGGCAATCAGTTCAGAGGTGTCATTCGCCAGGTTTGTCAACCCGTCCTCTTCGAGGCCAATGACCCTGGATGACACCGTATTCTGGTACCAGAGTACCGGGCTGCTGAAGTTACTTCCATTATTCACGGCAACGTACAATCCCGTAGTCCCGGAACCCGTATTGGTCCTCGCAAACAGCAGATCCGGCAAATTCCCCGAGTCGTTGTTATAATCGCGCACACCCAGTGCACGGTATTCCGAATTCTCCGACAATGCCGGCATCCAGTTCGCCTGGCGCTGATACACCAGATACCCGGTAGCCGCATCTACAACCGCTACATAGGCCAACCAGCTCTTTGAGCCATCTTCTTTAGTGACCTCGATCAACATGTCAGCCCGAAGGTCACTGTTAAGGTCGGCCACGGCAACGCTTCGATACTCCTGCTTGATGCCCGAACTAAAGTCGGTTGCCTCACCGCCTAACTCGGTAAAACCGCCCCAAATACTGTCGGTCGGGCTCTCGTATAGATACAGAGCCGCGTAACCGAGTGTCCAGTCGCCGAACTCGGGGCTACCTGTATTGCGGTAGCTGATTACCAGTTCCTGGCGACCATTACCATCTATATCAGCCACACTTGCATCCAGTTTGACCCGCTCATCCAGTGTCAGCTTGTAACAACTGCTGGAACCCGGATCCGGACTAAAGCCTGAGCCTTCCTGATAGGTCCGGACGACAAGGCAATGTTCAAGCTGAAGATCGACAATGCGTTGCAAGTCGTACACCAGGTCCGCCTTACCGTCCTGGTTGATATCCTCAAGCGCTGCAATACGAGGTCTTCCCTGACTTTCCAGGTCGAAACTGTACAGGGGTACGGAGGGATTCAGGGACGAGTAGCCGGAGCCATTACCCATAGACAGGTAATAGTTGTCAATACTTCGATCGCCGAGAATCGGGACATCAACAGTCACCTGGTTCTCGATCAAAATATCGGCATAACCATCATCATTTATATCTTTGAAAGCTATCGCCCTGCCGTTGTTGATCTTGCCATCCGCCATCGATACAGGCCCGATGGTGGCTCCCCAGCCGCCAATGCCATTCGACAGCCGGACGTACCAGTACACGGTGTCGTCAGTTGCCGAATCCAGTTGCAGGAGCAAGTCATCACGCCCATCACCGTTGGCATCGGCGAGCCCGACCGCACGGGCCCGCGAGTAGCTTGCCTTACTGAAACCTGCCAACACTCCACCCTGACCGAAGCTGCCACCAAGACTCATGGCGGGGGTCCAGCTCGAGGTGTACAAAGTCTCGTCAGTTGCATCGAATTCCAGCACCAGGTCGTCAGCGCCGTCGGCGTTCACATCGGTTGTACGCACATCGCGGGTAATGACGCCGGCACCGTCACAGGGCGGGGCCTCGAAAATGTGATAGATAATATCGCCTGGGAACACATAATCCGGAGGCGTAGTGACTATCGCCTGCAACAGGGAAACTTCCTCACAGGTTATCGTTCCATTGCCGGAACCGCCCAGATACACCCTGGTCAGGCGCGGCATCGTTGTCAATTCACGAATGTCCACCAGGCCCGTTATATTCTGCGCATACAGGTTCTGCAGCAGGATCAGGTCGCTCAACGCATAGAAATCGACGATACCGGTGCTGCTGACATTCAGTTCTTTCAAGGCAAAGATACTGTTGAGCGGAGTCAGGTCCTGTATCGGGTTGGATTCCAGGTAGAGCTTCTCCAGCTTGCCAAAGCGTTCCAGCCCGACCAGTTGCGTAATTCCCTTGTCATGGCAGTCGAGGGTGAGCACATCGTTGGTATGCGGATCGACGCTACCGGCAACCTTGGCCTCAACACAGGCCTGCAGGTTCGAATCCGTAAAATTGACGTGTGCGATGGGCATATTGCAACTTTGCGGCCGCACAAATATGTCCAAGGTTGATTCCAGGCTATCCAGTGTTTCACAGTCGAGCCGTCCGCCGCCGGTCACACACTGCGGCTGTCCGGGACAATAATCCTTCTGGTCGAGGTACGCCTCCCTCAGGGACGGCATGTCGGACAGGATCGAGATGCCGGTCGGGTCAGTACCATAGAGTGAAGGAATGGATTTGAGAATCAGCACTTCCAGGGCAGGAGCACTTGCAATGGGGGCCAGTGTGGAGACATAGGTCGACGAAGCATCAAGCCGCTTGAGCCTGGTGAGCCCGACCAGCGGTGTCAGGTCAGCGACCTGGCTGCGGTCAATATTGACCGCTTCGAGATTATTGAACACCTCGACCCCGTTCAATTCCTGGATAATACCGATCCCGGACCCTCGATCGCAGTCCAGGAATTTCAGCTCGTCGACGAATGTCGCACGCTCTCGAGCAGCCGCTGCCGATACACAGGTTTGCAGCTCCGCATCGTCAAAGGCGACATCGGCAATCCGCTGCCTGCAACTACCAGGTGGAATGACCGAGACGCCGATATTGCCAAGCGTATCGAGCACATGGCAATCGAGTGTTCCGCTTCCAGATCCGCTCATGTCCACTTGCTGAAGCTGATCCCGCGAAAGTAACGTATCTATACCCGACAATCCCGGAATATTGGACACATTAAGTTCTCGCAAAGCAGGGAACCTTTCGATGACGGAGAGGCCGTCAATCGGGTTACCGCTGATATCCAGCGTTTCCAGGTTGACGAAGGTCTGCAAGCCGCCGAGCGAGCGAATGCCGAGGTTCGGACAGGACAGTGCGGTAATTTCCTGAACGAAATGCCACGAATTTGCGGCCGCCGCAGCGCTTACGCAATCACCCAGCAGGGAGTCGGAAAACACGGTTTCGGAAATGAGTTTGCCATTGGGCTCACCGCCGCCGCCGAAACGGTTGAAGAAGATTCCTTCCTGGCCGGCGGCGTCTGATTTATCCCAGACCACCAGCATGTTTCCGAAGCTGTCTGATGCAATATGTGGTCCAAATGCGCTGATCTCACCTACAGATACAGGGTCAGCCCAGCCGCCACCATGAACGTAGCGGTTCGCACGGATCGACTTCGATACAATTAACTGGCTCTCCCAGACGGCCATTGCATTGCCCGCATCGTCCATGACGATTCCGGGGTTGAAGGCATCACTATCCGAGTCTGCCTCGATCAGCTCCGGACCACTCCAACCACTACCAGGAACGTAGCGATTCGTCCACAGGTTACTGATCGGCAACCCGGTATTCTGGCTGATAACGTCATAATCCTCCTGCTGCCAGATGGCGATTGCACTACCACTTGCATCAACAGCAATCTGCGGGGTGTCAGCATAGTTAAAATCGTCGGTCTCGAGCAGCGCGGCGCTTCCCCATCCTCCGCCTGCGGTATATCGATTCGTCCAGATATAGGTAATGTAATCCGGTGGTGTACTGTCCTCCTGTACCCATACAGCGATGGCATTGCCAGCGGCATCCACACCGATCTGTGGAATATAGGCGTAATCTGAGGAATTCGTCTCGACCAGCTGGGCTATGCCCCAGCCGCTACCGGGAGCGTACCGGTTCGTACGGATACGGGTAATGTAATCCGCGGCGGCATCCTCCTGTTCCCAGACCGCGAAGGAGATACCGTTGTTGTTGACGGCGATATGTGGATTATAGGCATTGTTATCCACATCCGTATCGAGCAGCACGGGGCCACCCCAGCCAAGCCCTGGAATCAACCGATTCGCCCAGATGCTGGTGATGCCCGAGTCAGCATCCTGTGACCAAACGGCAATGGCATTGCCGGCGCCGTCTACCGCAACCTGCTCGCTGCTGGCGGCACCGGAGAGTGTTTCCAGCGGCTCGGGAGTACCCCAACCGATACCTCCTTCATAGCGGTTGGCCCAGATGCTTGCTGCGAAAAAGCCATCCGCGCGCTCCCACACCACAGTCGCGTTGCCATCATGGTCGATGGCTACATGCGGATGGCTCGCTGAATAGGCATCGTCTGTCTCGACCAGCTCGGGGAGACCCCAACCTCTGTCCGGTTCATAGCGATTTGCCCAGATGTCGAATCGACTTCCGTTCTGCTGCCTCCATACAGCGATGGCATAGCCACTGGAGTTCACGGCGATCCGGGATTGCCTGGTAGAGGCACTCGTGAGCTTACTCACAGCCGCCTCGGCCGGCATCCAGGTGCCATCCCGGCTGGTAAAGGTCCAGCTCGTTGCCGACAGGGCTTTGCCGGATAGATCGGTGACCCCATCTAGCGTTACCGTATATTGCGTCAGCAGCGCCAGTGTCTGGTTTGTCACGAGCTTTGCCTGGTTGTTGACCGCATCAAGAATTACGGTCGCGGCAACCTCATCAGCGCCCTGGCTGATCTTAAAGGTGGTGGTGCTGACGCTGGCATTCGCAACAGGCTTGCTGAACGTCGCGGAAAAGATGTCTCCCAACTCGACATTCGTTGCGTCATCAAACGGACTAACCGAAGTGATTTCAAGAGCAGAATCAGGGGTCAATAATAGGGGTGTTATTATCGACGAGACGACACCGATTGCCGGTTGTTGTTCCGGAGGTAGCCGCTGTGCCAGAATCAGGGTATCAGGGGTAAACAGGGTGGCGATAGTTAGTCCAAGAAGCGTGATGCCCCGAGCGTTTGGCCGCATGAGATGCCCCCTTGCCGGTGATTGTTATAAATCTTGTTATTACAAAAAACTGGGGAGTGAGAACTCTGGATGGCCCCGCTTCTTTCGATAATTTCGTTATGGCTGATTCATATTATGTATACTCGGCCGTACAGTGCGATCACGGCATTGAGTAATGATCTGGTATTGACGCTCTCATGCCCGAACTGGGTTAAGCATCCTTATTACCAAGGAGAATAGGTTCCCTATTTCCTTAAGTCCAAGGTTATTTATCGATCCCACGACTTTAATTGATTCCAGAATTCCGCGAAGGTATTCTGAAATCTGTCGCGCTCGCCTGAATATTTCCCTATATCTGTCTTGCAATCCGGCACGACTACACGGCCAGGTGTTTTTTTCGGCATCGAAGACTGTTACACCGACCGTGGAGGACGCCAATGCCATGGTAGCCGGTACTGGTACAGCCGTACGCGCGAGTTTCGGTATGTGCTGGTGTGCACTGGCGGTGAGTTACCGTGTCTCAATTGCACGTTGCAGCAATAACTGATCAGCCTTGTACAGCGCACACACGTCTTCGATCTGTTGATGAGCGAGCCGGCCGTTTAATGTATTGTTGCGACACAGTTGAATGGTACGTCTTGCAATACCTGCCACACCGGGCACCGGGTTGCTTTCGGTTGCAAATGCTGTGATTTTTCCCGAGCTGTGGGGCACGACGTATAGAAGAAGTCCTGCCACTGCTGGTGGATGGCGTGTTGCCCGAACAGCCGCTACGCCAATGACTGTTTAGCTTCCCATTTCCGCTGCGGTTCCAGTTTGCCAGCCACCCGTCCCTGATGGGCCGGGTACATGGCATCGTCTACCGTGACATCACCATGCATCTGATTTATAAAGCTGGGTTGATGCACTGCACGGGACACACCGGTGCCGTCACCTTGCTTCAGCGATTCGGCGGTGCGTTGAATCTGACAATCCACTTCCATAATGCTGTTCCTCGATGGGGTCTGCATTGATGGTCCCGATGGAACACAGTTCATTGCTGTTCCATGTGCACCCTTTCCCATCGGGACACCGTCAGAGGATGAGTGCTGAGCAGGTATGATTTCGGGGGCTTAACGAATGCAGGGTCCTTCATTACCCTTGGATGAACCATTTACTGTGGGAAAAGGGCGTATTTCGGTCTATACTCCTGTCAGAGCTGATTCAGGAAACAATTAATTACAGCGGGAAAGGCAATGGGGGCATTGGGAGGAGCGGCGCCGGATTGCGGCAAGAGAGGCATGGAACGGGGATACCGCCTGTGCCTCACCGCGAAGAGAATGCGGCGTGTACGATGGCCCTAACCTGCGCAAAGGATACCGGCCCGATGTCCGGAATAATTCGATCATGGTTACAATATCCGGAGCCACGACGCGGTGCAGGGTGACGGAAACCAGATATTTTCCAGTATGCATTCCTGAAGTGCGGCGTCAGATGTGCACTCCGCGGCCGGAAGGTCAGTGATCATGCGCACTATATCGGGCCGGCCCTTCGCAACGGGAATAAAACTAACAAGGGTGCACGATGATCAATTTACCTGTCAGATTCCACCCGGCCGATATTATCAGGATACTGTTCCTGCTTGCGGCCTTGCCGGTCCATGCGGCGGATATCAACAAGGAGAACGATCTAGAGGCTGCGATCGGCGCCCTTGGCGGAGCGCATCTCAGCGCTACGCTGACGGGGCTGGTGCCGGACCCGTTCACGTCACTGGTCTCCGAAGGTATCGCGTACACGTCGAACCTGGCGCTCAAGGCATTGCCTTCGGTTCTGAAAGAGCCGCAGGATCAGTTCCGGTCGCCGAACTCGGCCGACAAGTGCAGCTTCGACTTTCATCTGCCCCAGGCGGACCATCTATACAGCAATATCTATGGCATCACCCTGTCGCCGGTACCTGATAACTGGGGAGCCCTCGGTAAACCATACCTCTTTCACTGGGGCACGGAAGTCGTGCTCGGGGTCCATAACCCTCTGATCCGGCCAAACATCGTCCCGCTCAACGAGATCAGCCTGCCTGCAGGTCAGCACCATATCGAGTGGCGTGCGGATACAATTATCGATCTGGGCTTCGACGTTGCCCTGCCGACGATAATGCTGGCCATGAGCTACAGCAAGTTCAAGGCATCGAAAATGGCGCCCGCCGCGGTCAGCAACAACGCCGACGAGGTGCTGACGGCCTCGCAGAAGTTCAAGGAGGCGGGTAAATGGATGCTGAAAAAGCTCGGGGTGGGGGTAGAAAAGGCCGCCAATGCATACCTCGATTATGTTATCGACGAGAACACCCAGTGGGAGCGCGTATCGCGCAGCAAGTCCTACGATCAGCTGTTTACCGTGTACGATGTGCTCGACCCGGTGATCACCTATCAGCATGCCGACCAGCCGGACGGCGTCATGTTGCCGGCCGTCGTGCTGGAGGCGACCGACTTCGGCGGGGTCCAGCGCAGGCGGGTGATCGGCGACCTGCTTGCCGATGTTTCCACCTACGATCAGTGCGGTCGAACCGCGGGGCTGGGTAACAATATTCCGGACCTGCTGCCCATCGGAACGACCCAGGTGACCTGGGAGGCCAGCGATCTGGGGCCCACCGTCAGCGGCCAGCCGAACCGGGTACAGGCTTATCAGGACGTCGTCGTACAGGACACGCAGGGCCCGATCATGGTGCCGCCACCGGGACGGGTGATCGAAGTGGATCCGGGCGGCCCGGATGCTGCCGGTCTTGCCGATACGGACGTGGTCCTGGGGATGCCGAGGGTGGTCGATCTGGCCGACCCCGCACCGAGGGTCTATTCCGACGCGCCGGCGTTCTTCCCCATCAACAGCCGCACACCGGTCACCTGGTCGGCCGTGGACCAGAGCGATAACGAGAGTACGGGCGCCCAGCTCATCACCATCAAGGCGCTGGGCACGAATATTGCGCCGGCGGTATCTGACCTGCAGGCGGGTACCCTGACCTCGCAGCCGGTCGACGTCGTGCTGACGGGCGTCGACAACGACGAGATCGACAGCGTGCTCGACCCGCTGTCGCTGGCCATTGTAAGCCGGCCAGCCAACGGCGATTTCGTCGCGCCGCTGCTGCCGTTCTTCATCGAGGACTTTCGTACCAGCCCGGCGGGTCCGTTCGGCGAGGCGTTCATCAATTCGGGCAATCAGAGCAACTGGCTGCAGGACAACGTCTGCAACAACCAGGATTACTTTGACAACCCGCCTTCGACCCGAATCCCGCGCGACTGGGTGTACAAACCGAAGTTCATCCACGTCCAGGACGACGGCACCTACTTCCTGATCGACGAGTACTGGAAATGCGGCAGTTCGAACGCCCAGACCTACAATCGCATCTCGAAATGGGATCGCGACAACCAGTACCTCGGGCAGATCGAGTACGACGGCACCTCGAATACCTTCGTCGTGGACGATGACGGTTTTCTCTACATCTTCAGCCGGGGCAGTTCGCCGGACCGGCTGTTCATCACACAGAAATACCCGAATCTCGAGGATGCCCTGCCGGGAGAGAGTTTCGCCGGTGACTCCTGGACAATCCGATCCGGATCGGGGAATAACCCGGCACTGGGACTGAATGATTCCATCGATGCCCAGAGTCTGTCCTACGCGAGGGTCGACAGTCGCAACAAGCTGCTTTACGTGACGGATCGCCGGCGGGTCTTCGTGTTCGATGTGCGCGCCGATTTCGCCGACGGCGTCGATCAAAATGACGACGGTATGGCCGACAGGTACCTTGGCGCGCTGCACGGCGGTGAGCAGTTTCTGTGCAATCGCGGGAACTGGGGCAACAGCTGGACCGGTTTTGCGATGGAGGTGGACTCGGAAGGTTATCTGTACGTGACCGATTCCTGCGACAACCGGATTCACAAGTTCACGCCGTCGTACTTCAACGGTGGCGGCAATTTCGTCATGGGCCAGCATATCGGCTGGCTCGGCCGCTGTGAGACCAGCACCAACGACGCCTGCGACGAGGTCAACCGGCGCAGCCGGGGGTACACCTGCACGGACGATACCTGCCTGGTGTCGGACACCTACATGAACGACCAGGATCAGACCGTCGACGGTTCGCTCGGCAAGGAACCCGGCCAGTTCAACGGCCCGGTATTCATCGATCTCGATCCCAACGACGTGCTGTATGTTGGCGACGCGGGACGGGTCCAGCGCTTCGCGAAGGACGGTACGTTCGGCGGCCAGGCCAAGTCTACAGGTACCGGCATCAACCAGGGCGACCGCCCGGGATTCATCCTCGGCAACCTGGGCACGGTCAAGGCCGTCACCGTGAACTCCACCAACTTTTTCGTGGTGGACCAGGCGGAATCGTTCGTCCACGTCTTCGAGACCACGCCACTCAAGGACATCACCGACCATTCGGCGACCGTCACCTACGTGTCGAACTTCAACTTCCACGACGGCATCGATACCTTCACCTACAAGGCGTCCGACGGCCTGGCCGACAGCAACATCGGCACGGTCAGCGTGCAGGTGGACCGCAACTTCAGGCCGCCGGAGGCGTTCGGCCAGACTCTGTCGATGGATGAGGACGGTACGCTGCCAATCACCCTCACGGGCGACGACCCCGACGGTGTGATCGGCACCGATGACGTGTATCCACTGGATGAGCTGACCTTCCACGTCGTCGATCAGCCGCAACACGGTAAGCTCTCCGGTGGCGGGGAGTCCCTCGTGTATACACCGGACCCGGATTACTACGGTGCCGACAGCTTCACCTTCGTCGCCAATGATGGTGTATTCGACTCGCCTCCGGCGACCGTCGATATCACCGTGAACTGGGTGGATGATCTGCCGGTATTCACCCGCGTGCAGTTGCCGGCCCGCATTGCCGCCGGATTCCCCATGGTAATGGTGGCGGAGTACACGGACGACGGTAACCAGCAGGAGCCGGATCACTGGATGCAGTGGGAAGCGGGAACCTGGGAGTACCCCGGTGACTTTGTCGATCCTGACGGGCCGGATGGACCGCAACCGGCCGAGTTGACCGGCGTGAAACTGAACCAGCCGCCGGCAGGCGAGGGTACGGGCAGCATGCTGGCGAAGCATGTCTACCCGACGACCGGCGCAAAGACGCTGACCGTCTGCATCCAGGCCAATCCCACAGAGGTCTGCCAGGACGAGCCGGTGCTGGTGGAACATCTGGTCATGCTCGATGTGCAGGTCACGGCCGAGTCGGCCGAGACGACGGGGCCGTATCTGGACATCGACGTGTCGGTGGAAAACATGGTTCCTGACTATGTGGCGCCGTTGACCGCCGACAACGTCCATCTGTCGCAGGTGACTGTGCCGGAGCTTCGGGTGCAGTCCATCCTTTCACAAACCGGCGGCTGCACGAAAGCCGGTGGTCGACTCGATTGCGCGGATGCCTCTATGGCGCCGGGCGAGTCCCTGTCGGCTACCGTGCGTGTGGTGCCTGTGGACGGGACTCCGCTGATCTATGACGTGAGTGCACCTTTCGCCGTGGATGTCTCCACCACGTCGGAGTCGGTGGAAAATGTCTATTCCACGGCCCAGTGGATCACCTTCCTGGCCAACAAGACGGACTCCGACGGCGACGGCATGAGCGACGTCTTCGAACAGACCTACGGGCTGAATGCGGAATCACCGGCCGATGCCGGGCTGGACGAGGATGGCGATACGCTGACTAACCTCCAGGAGTTCAAGCGCCGCACCAATCCGTTGCTCGCGGACACGGATGGCGACGGCGTCAACGACGCTGAGGATTTCTGTCCACTGGATCCCGGCGGCGCGCTGGAGGGTACGAACGGCCTGTGCAAGTCGGATAGGCGTCTCAGCCCCGCGATATACCTGTTGCTTCTCGGTGACTAGGACGGTCCGGCGTGGGTCGTGTCAAGGACGGTTGGAGTCAGGATCCTTAGCGCGACACGCTGTGAATTCGCCCCTGTATGCTCGAAGGCCGCGTACTGCGGTCTACGACCGTGCGGAGGACGTTGTCTCTTTTCAGGGGCTGAGAACGTTGTGAAAATACTGGGTGTTGGTGCTGAATGACGCTTGCATGGCGTGCGTTATCGCACATGATGTCCATATCGCGACAGGAGCACACGGAAAATCACCGAATATTCATTCAATAATTCTGTGGATTCCGTTGCTATATAAGACGATTTTGGCTTAAGTAAACAGCATTCTTCTCTGACACGAATTGCACTTACTAAAGCTCAAATGGTTGGGAAAACCGATATTCCCGAGAAACAAGTAGTTGGACTGATCAACGTGAAGCCCAACATAGCGCGATCACCGGGGCCTCTGCTCGTTTGGTTTCGCAAACTCAGCCCATATATGGTACCTACCACTACAGGACTCCGGGTCTTCGCTACGAGTTCACACGGAATACAGGAAATTTGGCCGGAAGCACGTGCCATTCGGGTCAGATCCCGGTTTCCCCTTATATAAGCAGAAACCGGGATCTGACCCCTGCGCATTCGTTATCAGGTGAATGCGTTTGTGATGTGGCTTGTCACATTTCTGGTGGGATGGGTTGTGGCACCGTGTTTTTGATTGGCTTTATCGATTGAAGATACGCAAAGATGGCCTTAAGGTCTTCATCAGTGAGGCCTGCAAGTGTATACCAGGGCATGGGCGGTAAAATATCTCGCCCAACCCCCAGATGTTTTCCGGTTCGCATTGTTTTGATAAATAATTCCACTGTCCAGCCACCTAATCCTGTACTCGTATCTGGAGTCAGGTTTGCGGCAAAGCTGATCCCCCACGGGCCATACCAGGCGGTCATATCATTGGTGGTCAGCGCGCCCCAATTCTCCGGTCCAATGATTTCCCGGGGGATCTTTGGGAGTGCTGCATCAGATGGATGACCTGACAAAAGTCTGTCGGAGTCCGGTTCCGGTCCTTGAGGTGTAAACAGCTTCGGTGTATGGCAGTCATTACAACCTCCATAACCAACCAGGTATTCTCCTCGTTTAATCAACGCCTGATTCCTGTTGTTTCCTGAAGCGACGGCAACTCCCTGAAGTAATAATGCGCACAGGATTCCCGTGATTATTATAGGTACAACTTTTGTTTTCATGACACCCTCGCAGTGATTTGAATTCCTTTCACCTTATCATCAGAACGTCACGGATTCAGGTTATATTGAATATGATACAAAAGTCGTTCAGACCCGTAACGTCGCGAATCGCCGCAAATGAGCTATATTTACAGAGGCATCGGTTCTATCAAAGTTTCAAAATCGGGGATGGAATATCTTGCCATATCCTTGACTTTATCCGCGTGAGCGGCCGGCAAATTTGAGTATAGGGCAACGGTCCAGACTTGTGACTACCGGGTGAGCAGAGAAGTGAGGGTTGTATATAGCAGAGCCGAGAGCTTGGCATCTTCTTCGGGCAAATTCGCATAAAACGGACCATTTTGCTGACACTGGCATCTTTACCATGATATACCGCAGGGGAGGAGGAATATGAAAAACTTATACTCCGTTCTCACTAGGGGATTTTCGTTCATAATTGGATCGATTATGATCTTTGCTTCAACAGCGGGATCAGCCGAAATGATCCTGTATGCGATTCGCAACACAGAACCCTCCTTGCATGCCGTCAATCCCATCACTGGAGCTGAGATATCGTCTGTGGCCATTTCGTTGCCGGGCGAGACGATTAACAACAGCACGGGCTTGGCCGTCAGTCCGACGACGAATGAGATGTATGCAGCGGTAAAACTTGACAGTCAGTCTGGGCCTGGCCGGAATCTCATAAAAATCAACCCTGAAACAGGCCAGGCGACGAATATCGGAAATATCGGCCAACCAATTGCCAGCTTGGCGTTCCGGAGTGACGGAGTGCTATTTGGCGTTAGTGGAGACTGTGCAAACAACTGCGGCGGAATGGCTATTTCAGAAACGTTGTTTACCATCAATACGGCTAATGCAAATCCCACATTCTTTCAGACACTGGGAAACGGGGACGACGGAGAAGCGATAGCATACAACCCGGTGGATGGGATGATGTATCACATGTCGGGTGTGGGTGCCGGTTTGATTTTCGAGAAAATCGATTTGGGCAATGGTGTTGTGACACCGATACCGCTGTCGGGTGACTCCGTTGATGAGCTTGAGGCGATCGGTTTTACATTCGATCCCGCGCAGAATCTCTTTGTTGGCAGCTTGATCGACTGTTTTTGTGACAGCGGTACGGTTCGTACTTTTATTACGCTGACTCCCGGCGGTTTTCTCAGTCACGTTAGCACACTTGACTATTGGTGGAAGGACTACGCATTCTATTCAAAAAGTAATTTGAGTTCACCCGCCGGTGTTGCAGTAAGGTACTTGTTATTGTCCCAGTAATCTTGTGTTCAAGGATGATCCGGTCCGCAATCGTGTGACCATATTGCAAATAGGTCTGTCGAAGAATAAGGATTAATCGGTGAGTGCTGAACAGGGCAAGAATTCAAGGCGGGGTAGGGCATAAAGTCTCTCGTTACCCGTTGATGGCCCGTCGACGAGCGAGGAAACAGGCGTCTATATCAGACTATACTCCATAACGGCTGTACAAACAGAATCAGGCCCGGGTAGAAGAAATCAGCGGACATAATAAACCTGACAGTTGCATAAATTTTGATCGGAGCTGCGATTTCAGCGCATAAAACACACTATGAAACGATATTATCACCCTGTTTCTGAGCTTCATTATTGGTGAGATTCAGAATCATAGGCTTCATTCTTGTTTTGTCCAAGAATGGTTCTGTATTTCTGCATTTGCATATCAGTTTTTTGCAACGATCGGGTAAATTGTCATTTGTCACCGCGCCCGTTGTCTGCTCCCTGCATCAGCTGGTCACGGATCGAAAGCAGTGCAAGCCGGCGCTCTTCCCCGGTTTCCGGATAATGCATATCGAGTGATCCGAAAGCCTCAAGAATTATCTGCGAAATGATCAGACGCGCGTTTTTCTTGTCGTCGGCTGGCACCACGTACCAGGGCGATTGATCAGTGCTCGTTGCGCCCAGGCATGCCTCGTAGGCATGCATGTACTGTTCCCAGAATTTTCTTTCCTCGAGATCGGCAATGCTGAACTTCCAGTTTTTTTCCGGTCTATCGATGCGATTGAGAAAGCGTTTGCGCTGTTCCTCTTTAGAAAGATGGAGAAAGAACTTGATAATACGCGTGCCATTGCGGTGCAGGTGGTTTTCCAGATCCATGATTGAACGGTAGCGTTCCCGCCACACGGTTTTCTCGTCCAGCAGGTCGCCCGGAATTCTCTGGCCGCGCAGAATTTCCGGGTGCACGCGTACGATCAGCACTTCCTCGTAATAGGAGCGGTTGAAGATACCGATGCGGCCGCGTTCGGGCAGGCAGCGATTGGTGCGCCACAAAAAATCGTGATCCAGCTCCGTCGCACTCGGATGTTTGAAACTGTACACCTCGCAGCCCTGTGGATTGATGCCGGACATCACGTGCCTGATCGCGCCATCCTTGCCTGCGGCGTCCATGGCCTGGAAAATCAGCAACAGCGCATAGCGGTCGGACGCATAGTGCAGTTCCTGCAGCGCACTCAGTGCCTTCACGTGATTTTTGAGCATTTTCCGGTAATGCTTTTTCGAGTTGTAGCATGGCTCGATCAGTGTCGGCCTGTGTGTGAGATCGACCATTTCGCCCTGTCCTACACGAAAATCCTTCGATTTGATATTCATCGCCATTCTCTCGATATGGATACGCTTGTAGCGTTGTGACCGAATATTTCAAAGACGGTTCGGCATTGCGGCAAACGGGGCCATGAGTCTCCAGAGTGTCAGGAAATATGGGCCATGCTTGCGGCCAGGCCGCCTGCAAAACCTTTACAACCGCTCGAGGTCCGGGGCTGAGGTTTTTTGTCGCTCACGGCTTTGCTTCCTGCCTGTGGGGGATACTTGTAACATACATGATGATGTCCGTGCGGAAGCATCTCAGCGTGCAAGGCCCGATGATTGCAAGAGCTTGCGATGCCACGCTTACTTTATCACTTGCGGACCAGCCGTTGTCCGGCAGGTGAATGCTTCGGGTGACCCATGAGCCGACCGAATCAGCGCCTGATCACCTTTCTCTCCCTGTTCGTGCTCGGAGTCACCTCCCAGGTGATGCAGGCATGGCTGGTGCGCGAGTCCCTGGTCGTCTTCTATGGTAACGAGCTCAGCCTGGGCGCGGTATTCGGCAGCTGGCTGACCTGGATCGCACTGGGTTCGCTGGCGGTAATCCGGCTGCGCGAGCGGCGCTGGGTGAAGGACCCGACCCGGGGTTTGAGCGCCATTCTGCTGTCGCTGCCGCTGCTGATGGCGCTGCAGGTGGTTGCCGTACGTGCGATACGCCGGCTGCTGGACACGCCTTCGGTGGAACTTGTGCCACTCGGTGAACTCTTCCCTTCCGTGGCTCTGCTCACCTTCCCCGTTGCGGTTTCCCTGGGGCTGGCTTTCCCCCTGGCATGCAAGGCGCTGAGTGAAAGCGAGGCGAAATCCATCGTGCGCGGCATCTCCAGGCTGTACGTGGCGGAAGCGGCGGGCGCCCTGCTCGGTGGCATCCTGTTCACTTTCCTGTTTATCCAGTGGCTGGGGATGTGGCGGGGTCTCGGCCTGCTGGCCCTGGCCCTGGCGTTTATCGCCTGGCGGCTGCGGCCGGCGAGGGGCACGGCACTGGCTGCCGGAGTGGTCGCACTATCGGGTTTGCTGATGGCGGCGACACCGCTCAGCGAATGGATCAATTCGACGCTCGAGACGTTCCGCTTTCATACCCTGCAGCCAGGCATGACCCTGCTGGATGCGGTGGAAACCCGTTACGGACACGTAGCCTATGCGCGCCTGGGCGAGCAGGTCTCGGTGGTGCAGGACGGCCGTATCGCCGACAGCTTTCCCCAACCCGAGGCGATACAGCAAACCGCCGCCTATGTTTACGCCCAGGGGAAGGATGCGCGACAGGTCCTGGTGTTCGGCAGCTTCGCCAGCGGCCTGGTGGCGGAGCTGTTACGTTACCCGGTAAGGCACATTGACCTGGTGATCCAGGACCAGAGCGCATTCGAGCACCTCAAGCCCTGGCTCACTGCGGAGAACCGGGCGGCCCTGGACGACACGCGCCTGCAACTGCGATTCGGGGACAGCCGTCGCTTCCTGCGCGAACTGACAGACCAGCACTACGACCTGGTGCTGGCGCTGGACGCCGTGCCCACCAGCGCCCATAGCAACCGCTACTTCACCCGCGAATTCTATCGTGTCCTGTATGGACACATGGCCAACAGCGGGGTGTTCTGTACCCAGGTGAGCAGCGCTTCCAATTATCTGGGTGGCACGGTGCGCAGCTATGCCGGCTCGGTCTTCCGCACCCTGTCCGAGGTTTTCGCCGAAGTGTCGGTGATGCCCGGGGACATCCACCTGTACTGTGCCGGTAAACGGGCCGGCGTGGTCAGCGAGGACCCGTCTGAACTGAGCCGGCGCTACCTCGCCACCGAGCTGGATGAGCACCGGTTTCCGGCCATATCTTTCATTTCCCTGCTGCCGCGGGATCGTATCCACGATCTGCACCAACAGTTCCAGGAACAGCCGGGTGACCTCAACTCGGATGCCCGTCCCGTGACCTTTTATCTGAACATGCTCCTGTGGGCGCGTTACACCGCATCGGGACTGGCAGACTGGCTGGAACATCTGCGCTCCATGGGGTCATGGCCCTACCTGATGCCGGCCCTAGTGTTCCTCGGCCTGTGGCTGCTGCGCACCCTGCTCGCGGCCGGCCCGGCCGTCCGCACCCGGCGGCAGGCCGGAGGCTTCTCCCTGGTGCTGGTGGGCCTGGTAGCCATGGCGCTGCAACTGGTGGTGCTGTTCGACTACCAGGCCCACGTCGGCTTCATGTTCGAGCGGATCGCCCTGCTCAACGCATTGTTCATGACCGGCCTGGCCCTGGGCACCGGCCTGCTGGGCCAGGCGATGACCCGCCGTGGGAGGCCCGAGTCCTGGCTGATGGTGCTGCTGTTGCTGGTGGCCGGAATGCTGCTGGTCACGCCGGCGGCGCTGGCGCGAATGGGTGACCTGGACGGCTGGCTCCAGGAAGCCGCTTATCTCGGCATATCCTGCCTCTACGGCCTGCTGACCGGGGCCGGTTTCCCGCTGGGGGTGCGCCTGACGCAGGCGGAACTCGGCGGAGCGGCGCCTACCGGGGGGGTAAGCGAGGCGGCGGACAGCCTGGGTGGTGCGGTGGGCGGGCTAATCACTGGCGCCCTGCTGATACCCCTGCTGGGCATGGCCGGCACCTGCACCCTGCTGGCCCTGCTCAGTATTGCCACCCTGCTGCCACTGGCCTGGGCCCGCTGGGCGCCGCCACGCATCGAAGCGCTGGCATCCCGCGGATACCGGTCGTTTCCCATGAGCGTGCTGGGCTGGGCCCTGACTTTCCTGGTGCTGGTGCTGTACGGCTGGCATTGGCTGCAACATGTCAATGAGCCCGGGCCGCAATTGCATTTTGACGACACCCTGTTGGCCAAGGTCAGCGGCTCGAGACAGTTCGAGACACGGGAGGACCCTGTTCCCTACTATCTGGGCCGGGACAAGGAGACGTCCGCCGAGGGGCCGCCGGATACAGTCAGCCTGTCCAGCATGACAGCCGCCGCGGATGTTCCGGGTTATGGAGGCCCTATTAACCTGCTGGTCGCGGTAGACAAGGACGGAAAGCTGCGCGGCGTGCATTACGTGGAGTCCAGCGAGACGCCTACCTATATCAGCGAAATCGGCTCCTGGCTGGCGGGCCTGAATGGACTCGATCTCGCTGGCAGCACCCTCGATCTGCAGCGGGTGGACGTGCTGACGGGCGCCACCGTGAGCAGCAAGGCGGCCCTGGCGTCGATCAACCGTGCAGTGGCGCTCGCCGGTAAGACGGCATTCGACAAGTCCTTCGCCCCGCCACCACGGGAGAAAGCCGCCGGCAACGCCCTGCTGACGCCGCGTTTCCTATCGACCCTGTTTCTGCTGCTGGCCAGCATACCCGTCTACCTCTCGGGCAACGAGAAGGCCCGCCTGTATTTACAGGCAGCCGCATTGGGAATCCTGGGGTTCTGGCTCAACAGCCTGGTGACCGAGGTCGACTTGGTCAACCTGGCATTGGGTCACCTGCCATCCCTGGCGGAAAATCCGCAGCGCGGGCTGCTGCTGGGCTTCGTGCTGCTTAGCGGACTGTTGTTCGGACAGCTCTGGTGCGGTTGTCTGTGCCCGTTCGGCGCCGCGCAGGAGTTCCTGTCACGCCTGGGACGGCGCCTGGGGCTGCGGCGCTATGTGAACCGGCCGCTGGACCAGCGCCTGCGTTTTCTGAAGTATCTCCTGCTCGGTCTCATGCTCGGCGCGGTATTACTGTATGACGAGCCCTTCTGGGCATCTTTCAACCCCATGCAGCATGCGTTCGGCCAACATCTCGCGGGCTGGGTGCTGCTGGTGCTGGGTGTGAGCCTTGTCGGCAGCTTGTTCTATGTTCGCTTCTGGTGCCGCTATTTCTGTCCTTTCGGGGCCTTCCTTTCTCTTAGCAACAAGATCGCCCTGTTGCAATATCTCGCACCCCGGCGGCGCTTCGAACACTGCGACCTGGGCGTGCGGGACGAGTTCGACGTGGACTGTATCCGTTGCAGTCGCTGCGTGAGTGGCCATGATACCCACGTGATGCACAGGAAGGTATCCCCGACCGCCAAAACCCCATAAAAAACAGGCAATTTTAATGAGCGCATAGAACCGTGGCGCAACGAAGAACTATCGCACGCAGGACCGCTGACTATAATATTTATATGAGAGACGAGTTCGCTGCTTATGCCGGTTTCGTGGAAAAAGACGAGTGAGCTACGCCGGACACTGGTCCACGACTGGCCAGTCGTCACCCTGGTGGCGCTCAACCTCGCGGGTATCGGCTTGTACCTGGGCGTGGGACCGACAGCGCAGCAAGGCGCCGGCTACCGCGTCATCGACATCAAGGCGGTGCACCGGTTGCTGGATGCCGGTGAACTGAGCACCCACGAGGCGGACTGGTACCAGCACAACGCAGCATCGGGAAAGAAATCAGAATAATAACAGGGTAAACGATAAGGAATCCTTCAGTCCGGTTTGAACAGGAGGGTATTGAGGAATCATGGGCGAGGTGACCTGCGAACTCTGTCCACGCGAATGCGTGATCCCCGAGGGCGCATCCGGTGACTGCCGGATACGGGTCAATCTGGACGGCAAGCTGGTGGCCACCACCTACGGCCGGCCGTCGAGCCTGCATATCGACCCGATCGAGAAAAAGCCCCTTAACCACTTTCGCCCCACCACGCCGGTGTTTTCGGTGGCCACCGCCGGGTGCAACCTGCACTGCCTCAATTGCCAGAACTGGCAGTTGTCGCAACGCGGCGGTGAAGAGATGGAGAACATTTACCGGCTGGAGCCGGCTGCGCTGGTGGCACTTGCACAGGAGAAGGATTGCCAGTCGATCGCCTACACCTACTCGGATCCCATCGTATTCTACGAGTACGTCTACGACACATCGGCGCTGGCCCACGAGGCCGGCATGTCCAACGTGTTTGTCACTGCAGGCTATATCAACAGGAAGCCGTTACAAAAGCTGTGCAAGCTGCTGGACGCCAGCAATACCGACCTCAAGGCCTTCGACGACGACTTCTACCGGCGGATAAACAGCGCGACCCTGCAACCGGTGCTGGACGCACTGGTGACCCAGCGCGAGGAAGGCGTGTGGCTGGAGGTGACCAACCTGGTGATCCCCACCCTCAACGATGACCTCGCCATGATCCGGCGGATGGCGAAATGGATACGCGACAACCTGGGTGAGGATACCCCGCTGCACTTCAGCCGCTTCACGCCCATGTATCGCATGCGCAACTTGCCGCCCACGCCGACCACCGCGCTCGAACAGGCGCGCAAGGAGGCGCTGGATGCCGGCCTGCACTATGTGTATATCGGCAATGTGTTCGGCCACGAGGGGTCGAACACCTATTGTCCGCGAGACGGCACCCTGCTGATACGCCGCACCGGCTTTCATGTCGACGAATATCACCTGACCTCCGACGGGCGCTGTCCGGTATGCCGGGAGGTCATTCCCGGAGTCTGGTCATGAAAGAAGCCAAGAGCATTTTTTATCAAACCCGCCGGCGCTTCCTGGGCATGCTGGGCGCCCTGGGGGCCATGGTCTCCCTGCCCGCTCTGGGCAGCCGTAAATGCAGGCTGTCCCGGCACGAGGCATCCTTTTATCGCAAGGGACCACATCATGGCTAGCCCGCATAGTGCATGATGGTGGCTGTAGTATATGAGCGGGTACCCGGTATTACTGAATGAAGTGTGGGCTATTGATGATCTGGGTATATTTCAACTCGTGCCGGTTCGGAATCAGGCACAATGTGGCGGCGCTGCATTCCGAACCCTTCATACAATATGCGGGCTGAATCATCTTGTTGAAACGCCTTGTCCCCATCTTTTACGGGCTGATGCTGGCCGCGGCCGCAACGGCCGGCCCGGGCACCCTGGTCGACCAGATCGAAAGGGTCCGGCCCGCGGCGGTGGCCGGCTCATGGTATCCCGGCGACAGGGAGCAACTGACTGCCTACGTGGACGATCTGCTGAAGGGCGAAGGCCACGCTGGCGGCGGGCGGGGACCGGTCCGTGCCATCATCTCGCCGCATGCCGGTTACCGGTACAGCGGGGCCGTTGCGGCTGACGGTTATCGCCTGGTGCGCGGCCAGGCCTACAAGCGCGTACTGCTGCTGGGTCCATCCCACCATGTGCGGTTCCACGGCCTGTCCATCGCGGAAGTCACCCACTACGAAACACCGCTCGGACGCATCCCGCTGGACCTTGACGCTATTGAGCGGCTAAGGAAGTCCAGCCTGGTCACGGCCGATCCCACGGCACACCGCCGGGAACACAGCCTGGAGATGCAGCTGCCCTTGCTGCAGCGGGCCCTGCAGCCCGGCTGGCAACTGGTGCCGGTACTGGTGGGTCAACTGGAACCCGAAGACTACCCGGTTGCCGCTGAACTGCTGCGACCGTTGCTGAATGACGGCACCCTGGTCGTCGTGTCGAGCGACTTCACCCACTATGGCCCCCGCTTCCACTACCGCCCGTTCCCTCTCGATGCTGACACGGCCGCCAGGCTCGAGGCGCTCGATAATGGCAGCCTGGATACCATCCTGGACAAGGACCCACAGGGGTTTCTCGATTACCAGGCGCGCACCGGCACCACCATCTGCGGCTACCAGCCGATCGCACTACTGCTGCACCTGTTGCCGAGCGACAGCCACGGAGAACTCGTCACCTATGCCACGTCCGGCAAACTGACGGGGGATTACGAGAATTCGGTCAGCTACCTGAGCATCGTGTTTCGCGGACACGAAGGCGATGCAGCCTGGACACAGCAGCACGAGATCGGGGAATTATCGGCAGGAGATATGCATCTGCTGCACAAGCTGGCCTCGGCAGCCGTGGAGACAGCGGCCAGGCCAAAGGACGAAGACGCCAGGCAACACCTGGAACAGCTCCAGCAGAACATACCGCCGGAGCTGGAGGCACCGGCCGCGGCATTCGTTACGCTGTTCAATTCTGGCCGGGTGCGCGGCTGTGTCGGATATACCAGACCCGTCATGCCACTCTACGAGGCGGTTGTATCGAGCGGGATCGAGGCAGCGCACGACGGGCGTTTCACACCACTGCAACCGGAAGAACTGAAGGACCTGGATGTCGAGATCAGCGTGCTCACCCGCCCTGAAAGCGTCGCTTCCTACCAGGACTTTGTGCTCGGAGAGGAAGGAATCATCATCGAGAAGAACGGACGTTCTGCCATATTTCTGCCGGAGGTGCCGGTGAAATACCACTGGAACCGGCAACAGATGCTGAGCCAACTGGCGCACAAGGCGGGTTTACCCGCCGACGCCTGGAAAGAAGGCGCCAGTTTCATGACCTTCCGTACCCAGTCATTCAGCGCGCCTTACACGACGATGGTTCGCTGAAGCTGTCGTCTTCTGGATTGTTCTATCAGCGAGCCCGGTTTCCCGGTGAGAAATCCGGGTTAGACTGGGAGTGTTGATTAGGTAAGAATTAGGGGGGCGTAGAACCTATCGTTACCCGTTGATGGGACCAGTTTGAGCGGGAGGGCTGGTAATTTGAGATCCCTTTATGTTAAAAGGAAGCGCGTATTCGTATGCTTGGAGTTCCATTGGCTGGCAGTGGAGGGTAGTTATCCAGTCTGAATATATGCGGTTATGGGTTTGATAATCAGATCCGCTATAGAGAGCCTTGTTAAAATCGGATGTTTGTTACACAAAATACAGGTGCAAAATTCAATTGATTCAATGAATGCAGGTTGATAGATGGACGTCAGGACTCTAGTTGATCAAGTGGAAGGATTGTTTACGTTGCCTGAAGTCTGCCAGCAACTCAGTCGATTGTTGGATGACGATGAAAGCGCCGACATCGACGACCTTGCGGAGTTGATCAGTTACGACCCCGTAATGTCTGCAAGACTTTTCGGTATCGCCAATGCTCCGCTGTATTCCGGTCAGCCGGTGGACAATATTTCAGCAGCGATCGCAAAGGTTGGAACCGATCGCTTGAGGGCGCTGCTGGTATCAACAACTGCCACCAATGTGTTTGCCGATGTGGATTCGAAAATTGTCGGAATGGACAATTACTGGCACCATAGCGTCTGCTGTGCGCTTGCCTGTGAGTCTTTGGCACGACAGTTGGATCTAGAGGCGCCCAAACGTCTCTTTATCGCCGGATTGATGCATGATATCGGACAGCTCGCTATCTACCAGGTGATCCCTGATCTTGCGATAAAGGTACTGCGGGAAGCGGGTGAACTAGAGTCTTATCGGTATCTGATGGAGAAGAATATCATCGGCTTCACTCACGCTGCAGTGGGAAGGGAGTTGTTGAGTCGGTGGCAACTGCCGTTGATGATCCAGGAGGTGATCGAATTCCATCACGAACCCCAGCTTGCGGGGGAGTTTGCCGTAGAGGCGTCGATTGTTCATATTTCCACCGCGGTTGCCAATTGCGTAGAACCGAGCTGGAAGACAGGTGGCGAGGAACACGATGCGGCTAGACAGATCAATCCATTTGCTTGGCACACTACCGGTCTCTCTCCGGATATCATCGACGCAACCGTTTCTGAGATCAACATGGAATCCATAAATGTTCTGAGTGTTGTCGATCCGGCATCCACCATGATTTTTTAACTGCCTTTATACATGGGTGTCACCCATTAGCCAGCCGCTACTGGCTTTCCTTGTTCGCCCTTGGGTTTTTCTAGCGCTTGAGCATTGTTTCGATCTGCTGTTTGAGTGTACACGGTCCCGGTGCCAGCCCGTGGTTTACCGTATTCTGGATATCGTGCAGTTGAATACAGGGGGATTTTTTTGCACTGCCCTTTTCAGCTTGTCCCACCGCATCCAGTCGACCCGAATACATAGAGCAGAACACCGGCGTTTATTACAGCACGTGCTAATTCTTTAACCGCTTGAGGTTGGTTGCCAGTTGGCCGGCCATGAACCGGGTGCAGACGCGGGCGATTTCCCCCTGGTTCAGCCGCATGACCACCTTGCCGTGATCGCTGGCGCGGCCGTACCAGTTGCTATCGACGGGTGAGGGGTGTTGCGGCAGCTCATCCAGAGTTTGCCGGTGGCGCTTCATCTCAGTAGCCGATGACGAGATACTCCTGTACCCGGGAGCGGTGTAAGCCGCCATGGGTGACGAAGTGGTAGGGGTGAGCCTGTTCAAATACATCGACAGAGTGCTTGTAGCGGTGCAAGACCTGACGCAGCTCGGGCAGGTCCGGGTACCCGTCCGAACCAGACCGTGTGCTGGGGGTCATTTCGTCTGTACGGAGATCTTCTGCCCCTGATGCCCCTTTCCCAATCTGCGCATGTGACTCTTGACCGCAAATGTTAAGAGAGTGCAGTAATTAACCGTTAATAGAGAAGCGCGCTACACTCGCGCGTTCATCGTTGACCGGAGGTCGTTATGTTGAAACATTCTAATGTTTGTTCGCGCTGTAACATGAGTCTCGAACAGCAGCGTGGCGCCGTAGAAAGCGAAATCACCCGCTTACAGGCGCTCCTGCAGGAGCTTACCCGGCAGCAGATGGATCTGAACAAACAGATCCTGGCTGCGGCGAGCGGCGAGGAAATTCACACGCTGGAATCCCTCGAACAGCACATCAAGAAGACCGCTGAAGAGGTGGTGTGTCTGGTCGAGTCCTGGTATGCGCCGGCCGAACGCCGCGCCTATATGGGCAACCACGAACCGCGCTCCTACCAGAGCTCGCTGGACACCCGGATCGCCCGGCGTGTGTTCCACTTCGGCAAGAGTGCCGGACGGCTCGAAGTCGATGCGCAGGGCGGTGTCGTGTTCTGCACGGTTGGCCCCGCATTCACGGTGAGTACGACAGCGGATGACGGCGTCGAGGTCGAGCAGTCCCCGGCCATCGCGCTGCACAAGAACACCGACCCGGTGTTGGACCTCGACCGCAGGGTGGATTGCGTTGCCGCGCATTGCGGTGAACGCGATTGTTTCTGCGCCTCCTACAGCATCGTGGTCGGCACCGGGAATATCACCCAGGTCGTGCACGAGCTGCCGGCCCTCGAGGTGTTCTTTCGCGAAACCTACATCGCTGCCTGATCAGGGTATTTGAAACGTCTCTTCGCGTTTGTGCGCAGGGGCGTTTTCGCGTGTAGGTTTTGGGCGATCGGCACCGTGCCGGGAATGTTTCCGCATTGCCGAAGACGGTGCGCAAGATGATGCTCTTGCGTCGATTCGAAATCAGGGTGTTACGGACCGGATTTCATGACGATAGCCTACATCACGCATCCGTCCTTCAACCCGCATCAGATGGGCGATGTCCACCCGGAATCGCAGGCCCGGCTGTCGGAGATCGAGGGCCAATCGATCGAGACGAGATTCGAATTCGCGTTACGCTACACTATGAGGCGCCCGCAGCGAACCGTGAACAGCTCGTCCGTGTGCATGGTCCGGCCTGCATCGAGCGTATCTTCGTGCTCGCACCGGCAGTACGTAATGGCCGGCCTTAACCTCACCGAGCACGATTACGCCCGGATAACCCGCGAGATCAAGGCCATCGCCGATCGCTAACCAAGCGGACGGATGATTTCGGCGCTTGAGGGCGGTTATGTTCTGCCGGCGCTGGCGCCCTCCGTCCTCGCGCACTTCAGGGCGTTGCTCGGTTGAGTTCGTATCATCCGCCCGCCGAAATCAGCGGCTTCTCTCCTGCAACCAGCGCGCAATCGCCGGCGGCACCTCTTTCTGTGAACGACCACTCACGTAGATACCGATGTGTCCGCCCGGGAAGGCAATTGCTGTGTAGTCCCTGGTTCCCACGTGCTTTTCCAGCGCGATCGAGGATTCCGGCGGCACCAGGTGATCTTCGGTGGCGTACACGTTCAGCACCGGCACGGTGACCTGCCCGAGGCTGACCGGGTGGCCGCCGATCTCCAGACCGCCCGTAACCAGACGGTTTTGCTGGTAGAAATATTTGATGAACTGGCGGAACGCCTCGCCGGCCTGGTCGGGGCTGTCGAAAATCCACTTTTCCATGCGCAGGAAGTTCCTGAGCTTGTTAGGGTCGTCGAGGATATCGGCCATGTCCGCGTACTTCTGCCCGGTCAGCCGGAACGGCTTGAGTGACAGGAAACTCCAGTTGAGCAGTTCACCAGGGACATTGCCCACCGTGTTCACCAGCAAGTCGACGTCCAGCTCCTGTGCCCAGTCGCTCAGAACGTTGCGCGGCGTGTGGAAGTCGACCGGCGTGACCATGGTCACCAGGTTGGCTACCCGCTCGGTGTGCAGCGCCGTGTAGCATAGGCTGAACGTCCCGCCCTGGCAGATGCCGAGCAGGTTGATGCGGCGCAGGCCGTGCGCCTTGCAGATATGCTGCACGCAGTGGTGGATGTAGCGGTTGATGTAGTCGTTGAGTTCCAGGTACCGGTCAGCGCCGTCCGGGTATCCCCAGTCTATCAGGTAGACGTCCTCGCCGTGATCGAGGAGGTTGCGGATGATCGAGCGGTCTTCCTGGAGGTCAGTCATGTAGGGCCGGTTGACCAGTGCATAGACGATCAGCAACGGCGTCTTCGCGGGCTTGTCCACCGTCGGCTTGTAGCGGTACAGGACCAGCTTGTCCTCCCGATAGACGGCCTCCTTCGGCGTGACGCCGACCTCGACATTGCCTACGTCGCGCAGGGTGAGCATGCCGTGGCTGAGCTTGCGGTTGAAATCGAGCGCGTCCTTTAGGATCTGGTCGGGCTGCAGTGGCAATTGCATCATGGCTTACCCCCTCTTTTTTGGTTGGACGCGGCGCTTCGCCGGGCTGCGCGCTGGTTTCGACGCCTTCTTTCTGACTGCCGGCGCCACCCGCGCCACAGGAGGCTCCTCGGTTTCGGCCAGTTCGTCGGGCGTCAGGTTTTCCAATGCATCCTGCAGCGCACAGATCTGCTGCTGTAAACCGTGCACCCGCTTGTGGGAAGTGTCGAGCTCGCGCCGGGTCGGCATGTTCATCGCGGTCATGACCTCGTCCATCATCGCCTGTTCATGGCGCTTGAGCCGCATCAGCGCGTTGACCATCTGCGCCTGCAGGTGGGGGAAGTCCGGCGTTGCCAGCACCTCCGCATAGGCATCCTCGCCGCAATCGATCCACAGGTTGTAGGCCGAGCGCAGTCCGTTCAGGGGTTTGCCCTCCTTCAACAGACCGCCCAGTTTCTGTCCGAACAACTCTGCGGCGCGTTGCGAGACCTTGCCGAGCAGCTGCGCGAACTCCTGCATCGCCTTGCCGTACTCGATATAAAGCTGCACCCATTCCTGCGTCTGCTCCTGCCATTCGCGCGTATAGCCGACGGGCGGCATGGATAGCATCTGGCGCAGGGTCTTGGTCATGTCGCTCGGCAAAGCTGCATCTTCAGGGCGTAGCGCCTTTCCCAGTTCGCCCGGGAAAGGGGAGAACGAGCAGGCGAAGCGCTGCCACGTGTTGAGCGGCAGGCCCCAGAACGTGGCGAAGCCGGACCACGGATCGGTCTCCGGCGCGGCACCGTTCGGGTGGGGGCAGTTGTAGGTGAAGGCGTTTTTCATGGCCTCTACCCAGTCGTTCTCCTGGCCGGCAAGCTCTCTGCCCTGCTGCTGCAGCAACCGCCAGAAGGTTTCGCCCATACTCAGGTAACTTTTACCCAGATCGAACAGTCGGGAGCTTGCCGGCTGGCTGCCCGGTGGCAGCGACTGTGTCATGAGCTGGGTCCACTGCTGCATCGGCTCAGTCCATGTTCCTGCGGCCCCCGGGGTGTACGGGGCATTAACTCCGGGCCACTGTCCCCCCAGTTTGGAAAGCTGCATCCAGGTGTCCAGGTATTGTTTCTGCCCATCCATCCAGACCTTCGACCATGCATCGGTCGTTTCCTTGAATCCCGCCATTTGAGTGTCCTCCGGAAATACAGGGTAATACCAGATAGTATAACAGCGGATTACTGCGATGCAAAAAAAAATAATTAGCCACATTCCCACAGCTGAAACAGGGGTCATAAATTCTAATAGTACTTATATTCATATAGTTGTGTTGTTTTCAAGGCGAAAAACGATCAATTTCATCCGGACTTGACAATATTGGATAGCTGAATTATGCTGCACTGCAGCAGGCTAGGATTCATTGTGATGACTACGACCGGAGATTCCGGTTTCCAACAGGAGACACGATCATGAAGAAAGAAATCTTCGATGAATGGCTGAAACTCAGCAAGAATGCGGTGGAGCCGATGATGCGGCTCAATGAAATCACCGCACGTGCCATGGAGCGCGTTGCCCGGCAGCAGCTGGATGTGGCACGAGACTATCTGGATCTCGGCACAAAGCAGGCGACGATCATGGGTGCCGCCGAGAACCCGGATGATTTGCTCACCGAACAGGGCCAGCTTGTGTCCGAATTCGGTGAACGGATGATCAACCGGGCTCAGGAATTCGCCAAGATCGCCACCGAGACGCAGCAGGCCGTTGCGGGCTGGGCCGAGGAAACTACCAAGAAAGCGACGGCCGAGGTCAAGACCGCTTAACGGCCGCCGGGTTTCCTATTTTCCCTACTGACCACTCGTGCCGGGTGCATCGACCGGCACGAGGCGGTATTCTATGCCGCTCGGTGAGAGGCCCAACCGGGCGCCGGGGGGCTGTTCTCTTAATATAGCCGCACGAAACATCACCTGGAATAGCGCGCTGCAGCCGCGCGTGGTGTTCTCATTTTCCTCAACCGAGGTCCAGAAACTATGGATGACGTAGTTATTGTCGATGCTGTTCGAACCGCCATCGGGAAATTCGGAGGCACACTTGCGGACATACCGGCGCACCGCCTGGGCGGCCGGGTAATCGCAGCTCTCATGCAGCGCACAGGAACGGACCCCGCCCGCGTGGACGAGGTCATCATGGGCCAGGTGCTGACTGCTGGCGCCGGCCAGAATCCGGCCCGCCAGGCGGCTATCGCCGCCGGACTGCCGGTCGAAGTCCCGGCCATGACCATCAACAAGGTGTGCGGCAGCGGTCTGAAATCCGTCCAACTGGCCGTGCAGGCGATCCGCAATGGCGACGCCGACATCATCGTGGCCGGTGGTCAGGAAAACATGAACATGGCTCCGCATGTACTGCCGGGCTCCCGCAACGGGATGCGCATGGGCGAATGGAAACTGATCGACACCATGATTAATGAGGGCCTGTGGGATATCTTCAACGACTATCACATGGGTTGCACCGCCGAGAATCTGGTGGAGCGATTCCATCTCACCCGTGAACAACAGGACGCCTTCGCCGCGGGTTCCCAGCAGAAAGCCGAAGCCGCCCAGAAGGCCAACCGCTTCGCCGATGAAATCACGCCATACGAGGTGCCCCGTCCCAAGAAGGACCCACTGGTATTCGATGTTGATGAATTTCCCCGCCATGGGACCACCATCGAGACGCTGGCGAAGCTGAAGCCGGCGTTCAGCCCGGACGGTACCGTGACAGCCGGAAATGCGTCCGGCATCAACGACGGGGCGGCCGCTGTGCTGGTGACCTCGGCTCGTGCGGCCCGTGAACTCGGGCTGGAGCCGATGGCAAGAGTCGCGGCTTACAGCAACGCGGGCGTCGATCCCGCCTATATGGGCATCGGTCCGGTGCCAGCCACCCGGCGTTGCCTGGAAAGGGCCGGATGGAGCGTCGAGGATATTGATCTGATAGAGGCCAACGAGGCGTTCGCCGCCGTCTCGCTTGCCGTGGGGCGGGAACTCGGGTTCGAACTTGCGAAGGTGAACGTCAACGGCGGCGCCATTGCCCTGGGGCACCCGATCGGCGCCTCCGGCGCCCGTATTCTGGTCACCCTTCTGCACGAGATGCGCAAGCGGGACGTTCATAAGGGGCTCGCGACGCTGTGCATCGGCGGCGGGCAAGGCGTGGCGCTCGCTGTGGAGCGCTAACACGGAACAATCAAGAAGCCATCAGGAGTTGACACCATGACACAACGGATAGCACTGGTTACGGGCGGGACCGGAACCATCGGTACCGAAATCTGCAGGCAGCTGAGCGCGGCGGGCAAGCGCGTGGCTGCGACCTGTCTTCCCGCGGAAGCGGATCTCTCGAAGACCTGGCAGGACGCCCAGAAGCAGGAGGGATACGAGTTCATGGTCGTGCCCTGTGATCTTTCCAATTTCGAGGCGACGGCGGCGGCGGTCGAGGGCGTTGAGCAGCTGCTCGGTCCCATCGACGTGCTGGTCAACGTGGCCGGTATCACCCGCGATGCCAGCCTGCGCAAGATGACCCCCGAGCAATGGCATGCGGTGATCCGCTCCAATCTCGACAGTGTCTTCAACGCCGCGCGCAACGTCATCGAAGGTATGCTGGACCGCGGCTTCGGGCGGGTCATCAGCATCTCGTCGATCAACGGCCAGAAAGGCCAGTTCGGTCAGACCAACTATGCCGCCTCCAAGGCCGGTATCCACGGCTTCACTATGTCGCTGGCGCAGGAAGGCGCCCGCAAGAACGTCACCGCGAACACCATTTCTCCGGGGTATATCGAGTCGCCGATGGTCAATGCCGTGCCTGAGGAAGTGCGCAAGCAGATCATCGCCCAGATCCCGCGGGCACGGCTCGGCCGGCCGGCCGATATCGCCCGGGTGGCGGCATTTCTCGCGGCGGACGACGCCGATTTCATCACCGGGGCCAATATTCCGGTGAACGGCGGCCATTACATGAGCTGAGGCCGGAAGCGCGCCGGCGACGATCGTGGCGAAAGAGCGGGTCATCAAGAAGTATGCGAATCGCCGCCTCTACGACACGGAGGAAAGCCGCTATGTGGCGCTGGAGGACATCCGGCAGCTGGTGACGGACGGCAGGCCGATCCGCGTCGTCGATGCTCAGGGCGGCACGGATATCACGCGCGGCATCCTGCTGCAGATCATCGCTGAGCAGGAGGAGAAGGGGCAACCTATCCTGAGCCAGCGCCTGCTCGAACAGCTGATCCGCTACTACGGCGACAACCTGCAGGCGTTCGTGGGCGCTTATCTCGAGAAGAGTATGGATTTTTTCATCAAGCAGCAGCAGGTGCTGCAGGATCAGATGAAAAGCCTGCTGCAGGCCGCGCCCTCTTCGGTCTGGACCGAAATGGCTGAGCGCAACCTGAGTGTGTGGCGCGACATGCAGCAGGAGTTGTTGAAGAGCTTCATCTCAACCACCGCAGGTCCGGCACGCAAGGAGGACAAAGACCGCTGAGTCCTGTGCGGCGCGCCGTGTTCTTCGGACGCCGCGGCTGGGGCGACAGTCCGCGCGCCGTGGACTTCACCGGATATCGGTACTACCATCGATTCAACACCAGCCGGGGGGCGGACGGACGGATGGACGGTCGTGAGCATTCGCAACCTTGAGAAGATCTTCAAACCGCGACGCGTGGTCCTGATCGGGATCGAAAAGGATCCCGAGGATCTCGGCAAGCGGGTGTTATCGAACCTTCTCGGCGCCGGTTTTCGCGGCATCGTCTATCCTGTCAGCTACAGCGTCGAATCGGTCAGCGGCGTACCCACCTACCCGGATCTCGGCAGCCTGCCGAAAATTCCGGACCTTGCCGTGGTGTGCTCTCCGGCGCCGGACGTGCCCGCCGTCGTGCAGGAATGCGGCGAGGCTGGGATCTTGGGTGTGGTCATTCTCTCCAGCGGGTTTCGCGAGACCGGTGCGCAGGGACGGCGGTTGGAAGAGGAGGTCATCGAGGTCGCCAGCCGTTTCGAGCACATGCGCATTATCGGGCCGAATTCGCTCGGCATCATCGTTCCGGAGATCGGTCTCAACGCCAGCCAGGCGGTGTCGGCCGTCAAACCGGGGCATCTGGCCTTCATCTGTCAGTCCCACTCGCTTTCCAATGCGATACTCGACTGGGCCTCGGATGCCGGCGTCGGCTACTCCATGTTCGCCTCGCTCGGCAACAACCTCGACATCGGCTACGGCGACCTGATCGATTATCTGGGCACCGATTCCAACACCCGCGCCATCATTCTCTACGTCCAGTCGATACGGCACGCGCGCCGCTTCATGTCGGCGGCGCGCTCTTTCGCCAGTTCCAAGCCGATCGTCGCCTACAAGGCCGGCTGCTTCGAGAGTTCGGCACGCGCGGCGCTGTCCCACACCGGCGCCGTCGCTGGCGAGGATGCCGTCTACAGCGCGGTGTTCGAGCGCGCCGGGGTGGTACGCGTGACGGAGCTCGATGACATCTTCGATGTCGCCGAGATTCTGGCTTCCCAGAACGTACCGGAAGGGTCGCGACTTGCGATCGTGGGCAATGCCGGCGGTCCGGCCATCATCGCCGCCGATGCGCTGCTCGCACGCCGCGGCAGGCTGGCGGTGCTGAGCGAGGCGACGCTCGAAAGGTTGAACCAGGCGCTGCCCGAATTCTGGTCGCACGGCAACCCGGTCGATCTGCTCGACGCGGCCGGACCGGAGCGCTACGCCGCGGCACTTGAAATCGTGCAGCAGGATCCCGGCGTCGATGCCATCCTGGTAATCTGCGCCACCCAGCCGGCCGTCGATTCCCGGACCGTGGCCGAAGTCGTGGTACAGGCTGCGGAACACAGCCGCAAACCGCTGTTTGCAGCCTGGATGGGCGGCGCCCGGGCGCGCAAGGACACGCGTTACCTGAACCACGCCGGCGTGCCGGCGCACGCCACCCCGGAACAGGCCATCCGTGCCTTCATGCACCTGGTGTCCTATGCCCACAACCTGGAGGTGTTGTACGAAACCCCGCGCGAGATGCCGATTCGTTTCGCGATGAACCGCAGGAAACTGGCGAAACGCTTCCACGCATGCATGCGTCAGCACGGCGCGCTCACGGAAAGCGAGGCCAAGAACCTGCTGAAGGCGTATGACATACCCGTATGCGATGCCCTGGTGGTGCACACTCCCGAGGAGGCGGTCGCAGCCGCCGGGCAGATCGGTTATCCCGTGGTGTTGAAACTGCGCTCATCCGAGATCCTGCACAAGATCGACATCGGCGGCGTGGCGCTGGATATCAAGGATGCACAGGCCGTGCGCGAGGCCTATGAATCCATGCTGCAGCGTATGCATGCCAGCCGGCCAGAGGTGCGCGTGGAGGGCGTAACGGTGCAGCGCATGATCTGTCCCAAGGACGCGCTGGAGATGATTCTCGGCGCGAGCAAGGACCCCACCTTCGGGCCGGTAATCATGGTCGGGCTCGGCGGCGTGGCCACAGAAGTCTACAGCGACCATGCGCTCGGGTTGCCGCCGCTCAACGAGCGCCTGGCTCGCAATATGGTGGAGTCGCTGCGCTGCCGGCCCATGCTGCAGGGTTACCGCGGTTGTCCCGCAGTGAACGTCGATCATCTGATCGAGGTGATGATCCGTTTCTCATGCCTGATCGCCGATTACCCAGAAATCCGGGAATTCGATGTCAACCCGCTGCTGGTGGCCCCCGAGGGTGCGATCGCACTCGATGCGGCGGTGGTGCTCGACATGAATAACCTTGAGGAGGATCAGGAACCCTACGACCACCTGGCGATCCGTCCCTATCCTGAGCAGTACACGAGACGTCCGCGACTGCGCGACGGCACCCAGGTCACTCTCCGCCCGATCCGCCCGGAAGACGAGCCGCTATGGCACGAGCTGATCGCAAATTCCTCCTCCGAGTCCATCCGCTTCCGCTTCCGTTCCATCTTCAGGCAGACCAACCATCAAATGGCAATTAAGTACTGCACCATCGACTACGAGCGCGAACTGGCGATGGTGGTGGAAACCCGCGTGGATGATCAGCGCCGCCTGATCGGCGTTGGTCAGCTGATCACCGACCTGAACCATGAGACGGCCGAATACGCCGTGTTAGTGCCCGATCCATGGCAGGGCAAAGGGGTCGGTGCTCTGCTGCTGGATTATTGCTTAGTGCTGGCCGCCCGCTGGGGAATTTCGGAAGTCATCGCTGAGACTGACCCTGAGAACATGCGTATGCTGTCGCTATTCCACAAACGGGGCTTCGACAGCGTGATCCGGCGCGAGGAGGAAGTGGTGTTTCTGAGGAAATGCTTGCTGTAGCGTAACGGGCGCGACGATGGCTTGCAGAATGGAAAAGACGTAGCCTGGCCCGATCTGCAGCGAAACCGGGGTTTCACGGAGCTTTACCCGGGCAATCCCCCTTCTCACGGTCTCACGAAGGTGAGATCCCGTATCGCTGTCGCCTGTGCTGTTCCCTCCAGTTACCGTGGCTCATTCGCAGAGTTCCGGAGCATATTCCCGGCCCTGCAGGCGACGGCCAATAAAGCAGAAATCCGGTAATAAGGCATCGAACGACAGACGCGAAGCCATATCCGCATCCGGGGACAGTCTACTTGATTCATAAATGTTATGGATACCCATGCCAGACGTGACAGATGCGTAATCATTTGGTTGGAATTTACAGTCCCCTGACTGCTTGTGTAAGGCGTGTGTGCTGCAACAGTGAATATTTCCTTTACGTTTAATCAGATGTGAATATTAGTCAATTTAGTTGCTCCAAATTACACAGTATTGCCGTATCAATAATGAGTTAATAAATGCATATTCGGAATAATTATTGGAACAGGAATATGCTGTCATGAGAAAGCAACACGCTCAGAGAATCATTGTTGGGATATATATTGGTCTATTCGCGAGTATGGTGTCTGCAACGGATTTTACGATTAATAATAGTTCTGCGGGATGGAAGGTTGAAAGATCTTACTATTATTACAATTCCGTCAAGGTGCTTCCGTTGGTGGAGATGGACCATGGCTAGGGAATGTATTAAATCTTCGTACTATGATCAACTGCCTCCCTGGGATGCACATCATCGCGCATTGTGCGATGCTCGAATCGCTCGAGGTAGGTTTCTGTGCAAGGTCTGTGTTGGAACCGTAACTTCACTGAAGGATCGCATTTGTGGCCAAGTTCGAAAATGGGATATACGACTTTGCCGGCCGTGGAATTAAATCACACACGATTCCGGTCTCTGAACTTAACAAATCGATCTTCAGTTTGTATCCGAATGTCCGCTTCATAAAAAAACGGTCAGTCAGTGTTCGGCGTTCTGTGCCTTGATTATGACTCGTGGCCTTGGTTTTAAGTCAATAGGTGACACTCACCGTATCGGTACTGGGTCAGAGTTACCGCATAAGGTGACATGCCTTTCATCTACCCAATAATGCTTGTGACTACCATGAAGTAACGTTATGTATTTATCCGTTAGGATTTCATTCTTTGCAGGCTGTAAAGATATATATCTTTTGTTGTATCCAACTACAGGCTAGAAGCCTGTTCAAGGTATCTGCGTGTTGAGAGGCGTGTAGGAAGTCGAGGAGAGTTATTCAACCGTTTCGGAAAACAGCCAGTCTTATTTGACGAAAAGAAACCAAAAATCGGCTGATTTACCACCTCCGCAGTGGCGGCATTATTACCAGGACAGGTTCCTGGTAATCGTGAATGCGTCGCAACTACGGTACACGGCATCTCTGTATTAAATGTGAAAACGTATCATTTTCTACCCTGATTTCATCATATATTTCGCAATCGTTGTGATGCATTCTGCCCATAGATAAAGAATACAGAGGATTGATGTGATTGCCCTGCTGCGAGGGTGAAATACCAGAGTTAAGGGTCAGGGATCGCAGTATCTCCGGCTCGCAAACCAGGAGATGAAACGATGTTTACAAATAGATATTGGGTATGGATTATTACGTTTGGAGCTTTCCTGATCACGTTGCCCCAGTTGGGGCAAGCGTATTATACGAATACGGTATCCGAAGAGTACCCGCCGATTACCTGTGATCTTGAGCATCCTCCGATTGGGGCATATTGCAGCGGACACTACTGTGATAATTTCAGATTTGATTGCGACCCAACACTTTACTTTGTCGGCACACCAGATCACTTGCCGATGAGACGCGAATGGCGAAGCTATATTTCCGAAGAATACCCCAACCAAATTGTTGACTGTGGCAGTGACGCAATCATTACCGGTATGGCTTGTAAGGGGAAATACTGCGATAACATTTCAGTAGAATGCAGTACGTTGCAAAACTATCGACTTTCCAATATGTGTTCATGGACTCGCTGGTTTTCGGAGGAGCAGGGCTATCTCAGCTTTAAGACATCTTGGGGGAAAGACAGATATGCCCGTGCCATGATGTGTTCAGGGCCATATTGTGATAACAAAACCTTTTTCGTATGCGAGATGACCAGTAGATAGACGCGCGTGATATGCCCCCTGCCTTGAGCAGGGGGGGCTATTTCATGCAATGTAAAAGCTTTCTGCAATCTGATCCTATCAAGTACCAGGCACTGTAGAGATCGTCATGAACAAACCACTGTTGGTAAGAAAACTTGGTGTAGATATGCTTCTAGTGCTATGTGTAAGCGCAATGGGCCCATATGCAGGTGCGGTATCCAATGACATGGACAATGCATCTATTACAATTCATGATAACGTGTTGAGTGGACGCGTTTATGGTGCACAACTGAGGACCGTGTTGTACCTGCTGAGTGAAAATGCGCATGTTTCGGTAGATTACCCTTCCAATATGGGAGAGTTGAGGCTGTGGGCGTCATTCGATGACTTGACACTAAGAGAGGCAGTGATGAGGCTGCTTAAAGGGCATAATTACGTTCTGCTGAAAACTAATGAAGAATGCATAAACGCGGGAAAAGATAATGCACCAATAGCATATCTGAAGATTCTTGAAGCTGACAATTCGCCGCCTCAAGAGAAAGGTGATCGTATGGTCCTGGATATGTCGCCTGAATCAGCTCCGTCGCCCGGACCCGATCTGAATTTGGTTTATCGGGGTAATCCGGGTTTATATGATCCGGATCCCAAGATCCGTTCCACATCTATCCAGGAACTGGTACATAGTGATGCTGATGCGGCGCTGCCCTTTGTGTTGGCTTCTATAAATGATCCGGATGTTAATATGCAAGCTACATCGCTGGCTTTAATTGAGGAGCATGGCTGGCTTGATAATGTGCCGGTTGACATGATTGAACGCCTCGCTCTCCAGGGACAAGATACTGAAGTCAGGATAAAATCTTTACAACTTTTGAGTAAAAACTATGCAAACTCTGCGATTGCCCGTGAGGCCCTTGAGCTCGCATCAGGGGATCAGGAACCGGCCGTGCGTGCAATGGCAGTGGAGTTGCTTGCTGGTCTTGGAGAAGTGCGCGAGATTCAAAATGTCAGTACAAAATAGTAAGTAACAGTTGTTATTCTGTTCAAGGCCTGAATGATCTGCACAGCTTCCTGGAAAACTCTTATCTCAGGTTCGCATGGCGCACCATGCTGCCCGCATACAATACAACTGGTTCTTATGGGTGGGGTTGACTGGTTTGTCGACTGGCGGACTATCACGCAGACCAGTACTAATTCTTAATCTATACAGAATCTCATTCCACAGGTAAGTGGTACCTGACAGTTACATAAATTTTGATCGGAGCTGCATTTTCAGCGCATAAAACACGCTGTGAAACAATATTATCACCCTGTTTCTGGGCTTCATTGTTGGTGAGATCCAGAATCATAGGCTTCCTGCCTGTTTTGTCCAAGAATAGCGCTGTATTTCTGCATTTGGGTATCAGTTTTTTGCAACGATCGGGTGGTATTGATGCCATGACATATATTATTCACATAAATACTGCATTGGTATGCCCTACACCGGTACTTGAACTCGCGTCACCTGCCAAATGCGCTCACAATATTCGCGTATGGCCCTGTCTGATGAGAATCGACCGCAACGGGCAGTATTAAGAATGGACATCCGGGTCCAGTCATCATCATGCCGCCAAATTTCATCCACACTGCGTTGACATGCAGCATAGCTGCTGAAATCGGCCAGAATGAAAAAGCGATCTTCATTCAGCAGTTCGTCCACCAGTCCTGTGAAGCGGCCTGCCATATTGCCGGAAAATTGATCAGCTGCAATGGCATCCAAAGCTGCTTGCAGGTCCGGTTCGGTCTCGTAGTAGTCGCGTGGGCGATATTTCGCGGTTCGCATCTCCGCGACCTGTTTGTCTGTCAGTCCAAAGTGGAAGAAATTATCAGTACCCACTGCATCCCGGATCTCGATGTTTGCTCCATCGAGAGTACCTATCGTCAGTGCGCCATTGAGGGCAAACTTCATGTTTCCTGTCCCGGAGGCCTCTTTACCGGCGGTAGAAATTTGCTCAGACAGGTCAGCGGCCGGGTAGATCAGCTCGGAATTTTTGACATTGAAATTCGAAAGAAATGCGACTCGCATCCGGTCCCGTACGGAGCGGTCATTATTGATGACCTTTGCGACACCGAGAACCAGTTCTATCATCTGCTTTGCCAGGAAGTAGCCTGGGGCCGCCTTGCCGCCGAAGAACCAGGTACGGGCAGGCAGATCCAGGTCGGGATCTTCCTTCAGTTTCAGATACTGACTGATAATGTGTAGGATATTGAGGTGCTGCCGCTTGTACTCATGAAAGCGCTTGACTTGTATGTCGAACATGGTGTTCGGATCGACCACGACATTCTCACGTTTGCTGACATATTGTGCCAGCTGCCGCTTATTGCCCAGCTTGACATCTTGCCAGGCGCTCCGAAAGTCAGCCGACTCCGCCAGGGATTCCAGTTCCCTTAGCATTTCGAGATTCCGCAGCCAGCCATCACCAATGGTATTGGTGATCAGGCTTGCAAGTCCGGGATTCGCCAGTGCGATGAACCGACGTGGTGTGATGCCATTGGTCACATTGGTAAAACGATCCGGATAGAGCTCGGCAAAGTCGCGTAGTACGGATTCCCGTAACAGGCGGCTATGGAGTTCTGCGACGCCGTTGACCGTATGGCTGGCGACGGTCGCGAGGTGTGCCATGCGCAGCTTGCGTCCACCCGTCTCATCGATCAAGGACATGCGGGCCACGCGTGCGGTATCGTTCGGCCAGCGTGCCCTGATCTCGTCGAGAAAGCGGTGATTGATTTCGTAAATGATTTCAAGGTGGCGCGGTAGTATGGAAGCAATGAGGTCTACCGGCCAGGTCTCGAGCGCTTCTGGTAGGAGGGTATGATTCGTATACCCAAACATTCGGGTGGCCAGCGACCAGGCAGTATCCCAGTCCAGCCCATGCACATCCAGTAGCAGGCGTATCAGCTCAGCAATCGCTACGCTCGGGTGGGTATCATTGAGCTGGATGGCGAACTTGCCCGCCAGTTCCTCCATACTGCCCTTCTGCTGGCAGAATATTCTGAGCATGTCCTGCATGGCGCAGCTGGCGAAAAAATACTGCTGCTGTAGACGCAGTTGCTGACCCTGAATCGGCTCGTCGTTCGGATATAAGACCTTGCTGATGGTCTCGGAGGCGATTTTCTCCTCCACGGCCTGTTGATAATTGCCCTGATTGAATGCCGAGAAATCAAAAGATTCGCAGGCTTCTGCACGCCACAACCGTAGCAGGTTTACCGTGGCCACTTTGTATCCAGGGATCGGTGAATCGTAGGCGACGCCTTTGACCGTTTGTTCAGGTACCCAGCGAACCCGCTGTTGTCCCGAGCTATCGCGATACCGCTCTGTGTGTCCGCCGAAGCAGACCTCGAAGGCGATCTCTGGACGTGAGATTTCCCAGGCATTACCCAGACGTAACCACTTGTCGGTTATCTCTATCTGGTGACCATCGCAGATGTTCTGTTCAAAGATGCCGAATTCATAGCGGATTCCGTAAGCAATGCACGGGATTTCGAGTGTGGCAAGGGAGTCCAGGTAACAGGCAGCCAGCCGGCCCAGGCCGCCATTACCAAGCCCCGGTTCCGGCTCCTGATCGGCCAATTCGTCCAGGTCAAGACCCAATCCGGAAAGAGCTTCGCGAACCTTGTCTTCGATGTCCTGGCTCAGGAGTGCATTACGCAGGTGAGGTCCAGGCAGATACTCGGCGGAGAGGTAACAGATGCTGCGGCTGGCATTCTTGTAATAGGTACTCGCGGTATCGATCCAGCGCCGCAGGAGTCGATCGCGAACAGTCCAGGCAAGAGCAAGATAGTAGTCATTATGGGTAGCCACTTTCGGGAAGCGCGCCTGAATAAAATACAGATTATCCAGGAAAGAGCGACGAATGGAATCTGGATCGTTCGCCGTACGGTAATTTTCTTGTAAGCGTTGCGGGTAATCTATCATTTGGGTCCTGCTTCATCTGGCGCTTTTCGGGTTGGTCTGCAACATATACCTGCCTCCGCAGACAATACTGCGCATACATGTCAGGTGGCAAGCTCTTATGGGCGCCCTGCAATCTGGATTGACGCGGGGTCTGATTCCGGTTGTGTGGCCGCCTGGTGCCTGTACTCGCATTGCCAGGATTGGCACAGTGAATAATTCCATTTCCGCTGTGCAATACTTCCTGAACAGGGAATTCTATCCTGACGTATAAATATGACTGTATACATTCGCCTGTATGCCAGTTTGGATGCGCAGGCTGTTAACTGTTTGTATATACAGGTACAATCGATGATGGCTTTCGAGATGGTGGTACAGGCGGCAGAAACGGTCCTGTAAGTGATTGATCAACGAACGGACAGATAAATCAGCATGGCAGGGCCTGATGGTTCATTGCAGGGGTATATACAATCATGCTTACGAATTTGACATTGTTTTCCTCCTTGGATGAAGAGGAGCTGGAAGCTCTTGCAACCCATGTTGTAACCAAGAAATTCAAAAAGAACACTATTATCATTAACGAGGGCGATGTTGGTGATTCCATGTATGTGGTTGTGTCAGGGAAGCTCAAGGTTTTCCTGAGCGATGATGAAGGCAAGGAAATCATCATCAACATGATGGGGCCAGGGGAATATTTCGGGGAACTGTCATTGTTTGATGATTCCCAGAGGTCCGCATCTGTAATGACCACGGAATCCACGCAACTCTCAATTATCTCAAAGGTTGATTTTGATGCATGCCTTGCCCGCCATCCGGCGATCGCCAATCATGTGATCAAGGGTTTGATCAACAAATTGCGGGTATCAACAGAAAATATACGCAGCCTTGCACTGATGGATGTATACGGAAGGGTTGCGCGCTTGTTGCTCCAGAAGGCCGAGAATGTGGACGGTAAACTGGTGGTGAGGGAAAAACTGACTCAACAAAATATAGCCGATCATGTTGGGTCGTCGCGGGAAATGGTGAGTCGCATTCTGAAGGACCTGAAAATTGGTAATTACATAGAGATTCAAGACAAGCAGATAACTATCAACGAGAAATTGCCTTCACGCTGGTAGGTCATGCAGAATATTTTTTCTGCATGACCATTATACCCGCTGTGAAGAGTCACCAAATCGTGCGTTTGACGCAGTGTGAGCGTATTGCGATAAAGATCGTGGGTAATCCATTTGGCAAGCTGTTGTAGGTGAAATATAACTGAATTGGCCGACGCATGTGAAACGATATATCCCTTCTCAGGATACGCTGGACACATTGAGGGAATCTGCTGCCGCAGTAGCCATACTGGTTGTACTGCTGTTGGCGTTGATTCTGTGGGTTCGCAGCATGGGTCTGCTGCAGATACTAGATTTTACTACCTATGACACGTTTATTCAATTGAATGAACAGCGATTACAGGGAGCTGAGCCAATCGTGCTGGTCAGGGTCACGGAGGAGGATATCAATACACTTGGGGAGTGGCCACTTACGGATGATACGTTGGCGAAAGTGATTGACCGGATAACCGCCGGAGGTGCACGCGTAATCGGAATCGATATCTACAGAGATAAACCAGTACCACCGGGCAGTGAAGCGCTTAATGAAAGGCTGGTTAGTAATGACAGGATCATAGTCGTTAATAAGATTGGTTCTAAAACTGCGCCTGGAGTAGGCCCACCAGTGGTGCTTTCTGGTTCTGAACGTGTTGGTTTCTCGGATATTGTTTTGGATTCTGATGGTGTAGTGCGGCGTGGATTATTGTTTGCAGACGATGGCGACCGGACGGCATTCGGCTTTGCACTCAGGATGGCGCTGCGTTACCTGGAAGACGAGAGTGTTTATCCACGGCCTGGCATACCTGAACCGTCCTGGCTGCGGCTTGGCACGGTCACTCTGCCGCCAATAGAGGAAGATGACGGACCGTATGTCAACGCTGACACCGGTGGTTACCAGGTGTTGATGAAATTCAGAGGCGGTTTTTCACCCTTTGTATCGGTATCTCTGTCGCAGCTATTCGACGGTGCGGTACCGGGTGACCTGTTCAAAGACAAGGTGGTTATTCTGGGTGTTGACGCTGAAAGCGTTAGAGACAGTTTTTTTATACCTCCCAGGCAGGAGCAGGATGCATGGTCCAATGTGCCGGGCATCGTTGTGCATGCGCATCTGGTTAGCCAGTTATTGCATGCAGGGTTGGCGGATGAAAACCCTTTACTTTCTTTCAGGCAGCCACTTGTATTTTTATGGATTATCGCGGCGGGTGTTCTCGGAGGTGCGGCCGGTATATGGTTGCGCTCAATCATGAAACTGGTGACTGTGAGTCTGGCTGGTGTAGCTATCATTTTTTTGATCGCATTTGTGCTCTACTCACATGGCTGGTGGCTTTCACCTGTGTCGGCAGGACTCGCCTGGGTTGGTTGCGCGGGGCTGGTGACTGCTTACCTGTCGGGCTATGAACACGTTCAGCGAGAACTGCTTATGCGGCTTTTCGCCAAGCATGTATCCAACGATGTAGCAGATGAGATCTGGCGTCAACGGAAGGATTTCACTCAATCCGGACGGCCCGCATCCAGAAAATTGATGGCAACAGTGTTGTTTACCGATATAGAACATTTTACGACGGTTTCTGAAAAACTCAGTCCCAAGTCACTCATGGACTGGCTCAATACTTACATGGAGGCAATGGCAAACCGTATCATCGAACACGGTGGTGTGATTGACGATTACTATGGCGATGCGATCAAAGCCAACTTCGGAGTGCCGATGCCCCGTACGGCAGAAAGCGAGATACACATCGATGCGCGCAACGCGTTGAGTTGTGCCCTGGCGATGCAGACCGCTCTGGTAGATTTCAACGATCAGTGTGTAGCAAATGGCCTGCCAAGACTGCGTATGCGCATCGGTATTTGCACCGGGCCGGTAATCGCTGGCTGTCTGGGTAGTTCCAAAAGGATGAAGTACACTACTGTTGGTGATACCGTGAATACAGCGGCACGGCTTGAGAGCTACGACAAGGCGGATTTCAGGAGCGGAGACGCTATGAGTGCGTGTCGTATCCTGGTCGCTGCCTCAACATTGAAATATGTTGGCAGTGAGTATTGCCTGCTACATGTCGGTGAGCTGTCTTTGCGAGGAAAGGATGAAAAGGTTGACGTATTCCAACTGACCGGAACTGCAGACACCGATACTGCATCCGGGCTGAAGGAGGTATCCTGATGAACATACATTCAACAGTTCAAATATGGCTGCTTGCCGGTCTGTTAGTGCTGCACCTGCCGGTAATTTCCGCAGAGAGCGGTGCGGCAGCAGAAAAACAATCCATAAATGAGTCAAAAGATACTGTGCAAATAAAGAATCAGACTGCATCGGGAAGAGATGGTCTGATAAGGCCAGTGTATGTACCGCCACGCCGAGGGGCCCCGTTGACTCGTGTTGGCGGAGGTACGCGCGGTGGCGTCGGGGGGCAGCCATTTGTAACCGTAATTGCACCCGAGCATAGTGGCCTTTCTGGTGACCAGCAGCCCAGACTATACTGGTACCTATCGAAAGAGTCTCGCACGCGATTTGAGTTCGACCTGATTAACGATCGTGAGACCGAGCCGATTCTGGAAGTCACATCCGATCGCAACATGCCCCCTGGATTCAACTACATTGACCTGGCGGAGCATGGCATTACCCTTGAGCGCGGGATTTCCTACCAGTGGTCAGTGGCGCTGGTGCAGGATTCCGATCAACGTTCGACTGACATTGTATCCAGTGGAAGGGTTGAATATGTGGAACCTTCGGCGGGTCTGCAGGCACAACTCGGGGTTGCTGACCAGGTCGATGCTGTGCGCATTCTGGCAGGGCAGGGTTACTGGTATGATGCCTTTTCTCGTTTGTCGGAACTAATTGCTGCCAATCCCGCTAATAGCGAATTGCTTGAGTGGCGTGCTTCCTTGCTGGAGCAGGTGGGCCTCGCCAATCTTGATGGCGGAGGCGTGGCCCGTTCAGTTGATGGGGGCGGAGAATAGCATGTGGTTAATGGCTGTCATGCTTGGAGAAGCCAGGCTAACAGGCAGAGTTGCTACTGCTGTCATCGGAATAGTTTTAATGGGTGGCTGTAATACACACTGAGGTTGATCAGTTCAAAATATGAACCACTACCGCATATTTTTCCTTATGTATCCAACCATCTGAGCCCCCAAGCCAAGCCATGATGTTTCCAGTCTGATTATTGCTGCTATGCAGCTTGTTTATCAGATATTATCTTCGATGAACTTCTCGAAATTCCTGGCATCGACGATATGTGTCCCATCACAGTTGAACTGCATTCTGATTACGTCCTGGGTGATGCTGATCATGATGTTTCTCAGGTATAGACTCTCGATATTTCTCAATTCCTTTATTTTCGAAATAATCGTCCGTATGGAATTCTCATCAAGATAATTCCAGTCCTGAAATGATCTCGAATAGATGTGCTGCCATTGCTCGGGCAGGTCCGCGAACTGTACCGATTCCATGACCGAACTCTGAACAGAGCGCATCAGTGCAATTTTATCGTCGTATGGCAGTATCGGGAAATGTCGCTCTGTATAGGGATGTTCGGCAAATCGGTGTGCCATGTGTACTTCCTGGATGAAGGGGGTAAATACGGAATTTGTGCGAATCTCCCCGCTGTTGAGATTCAATATCAGGTGGTATACGCAACGATTCAGCAGTACGTCTTCAACTGCTTCAACCAGGGTATCTATAACCCTGTCGGCATCGCTTGTCCTGTGCTCCCGATATAACGCGGTTTCGCGCATGGTGGGATCTCCGCCAATGCCGATATGCAGGTTGTGGCGATCAACGCCCGTGATCTTGACGAGATGTTCACGCAGGATCAGTTCCTCGCTACGTTCCACGATATGCCGGGAGATTCGCGCTGTGAGCTCCGGATGGGAATGGGTCAGTTTCTGGAAATGATCCTTGCTGATGCCATATAGAATCACATCATCCAGAGCGACTACCGAAGCCGAGCGTTTGTCATTATTGAGCAAGGCCATTTCGCCAAAATAGTCCCCTGCAAACAATTGCCTCAATTCATGGTGATCACCATCCTGGTCCAGATATATGGATACCCGTCCCTCGGTAAGGATGTAAAACGTGTCGGCCAGATCGCCTTCAGACAATATCAATGTCCCTTCCGGGAAAGACTTTGTTTCTGCCATGCTCAGGATCTGTCCAACCTCGCTCGTGGTAAGTCCATCCATGAAATCAGGTAAATCAGCTGAGTATTTCATTTACAAAAAAAACCTGCGCAATTCGCGTAATAGATAATGCTTGAAATGCATGGTATGACTGACGCTCGCCACCATGCAATATATCTGTAATAAACCATCCAGTCTCCGTACCCGATCAGCGTCTGGATAGCGGATTACTGAAAATATAGGCATGAATATTCTTCACCGCCTGTTCATGTAGTGGTGAAGCGCCAATCAGGCGCCGACATCCCTTTACCTGTTTGTTATTATGACGTTGCAGCAGTTCAGTGATACCTCGATCCGCAATACTGCTTAGTTGTGCGTCATGGGAAGGAAAAAATTTATCGCGAACGGACCGGTATATCGACTAGCTCAAGCTCGTATACGAGGGTCTCGTCTGGTCCCACGATGCCCAACCACCCCTTTTCTCCGTATCCCAACTCTGGTGGTACGAAGAGCTTCCATATGGCTCCAACCCTCATCAACTGTAGCGCTTCCGACCAGGCGGGAATGGCAAAGCTGGCAGGGAAGCTTTGTGGTTCACCGCTACGATAGGTGTTACCGATCTCCTTTCCCGCCAAAGTCCAGCCTCGGTGATGTACCGTAACAATATCATTCGCTCCAGGCTGATCACCCTTGCCGGGGCGGATCACCAGGTACTGAAGTCCGCTTGGTAACGTGATAATCTGGTGCTTGCTACCGGCATCGGACATGAATTCCTTGCCGGGATTCAGATTGTCAGCAGTATCCGGTTCGTGATTCCTGGCTAATGCGGGCGAATCGTGTGACAACGTAAGGCACTCACCACCTGAAATATCCCCAAAGATCATTGAAGCGGCCAGAATCCCAGCCATTAGCGCTTTTTTAGGGTAGTTTGCAGATCGATTCGTATAATGTGACATGGTCAGAACTCCTTGCTTGCTGAATGGCTTGGCAACTGTCCGGAGAAGGAAGGCGCTGAATGATCCTTCCTCCTCCAGTCCTTTCTTATCGGAATCACCAGTTAACCGACAAGCCGGCATAGAACTTGGAGCTCGTATCCCGGTTTGCATAACGCCTGATCTTGATAATGTAATATCCCGATACGGCAGGATCGAAGTTCACGACCTCGTAGGGGTTATCCCAGGAGGCGGAGCCGGTTACATAGCGTCCATACGGGTCGTAGACCGAAAGATCAAGGTCCATGCCGATGGGGTGTGCATCACTGCGATGAGCGTATGTATAGCTTCCTCGGTTCAGCCAGCTCAATACCGCTCTCACATTGGACATCCCGGATGTGAGGTATACTTGATAATCGATGGAGCCATTGTTGGGCTGGATATCTGAGGCATCGTAACTGGAGTAGGAACTGTTGCTTCCCTGCATCCAGAAGTGATGGCCCCCGTAGTAGGCGCTATAGTAGTCGATACCACCGAGACCGACTTTCTCGATCCCTCCGGCAATTGGGTCCGTCGCCCCCGATAGCATGAACGACTTCACGAGCTGCGGCTTAAGCTTCAGCCAGCTATAGCTGGACATAAGATCTGCCGCGAAGGCGGCTGCATGAGGGGTCGCCTGACTGGTCCCGGTAAAGCATATGATACTGCCGTTGGTTGCTCCGCGTGTGCATACATTTGTGCCGGGTGCAGAGATCTCCGGCTTTTCGTTACCAGTCTCCGGGTCCCTGTAGCTCGATCCAAACCAGATACTGTTGTTGCCGTCGTTGTAGTTGCCGAGGGTGATGGTGTTGAGTGACTTGGCTGGTGAGGTGACGTTTCCAGATAGATTGCCTTCATTGCCCGCCGCCTGAAAGATCGGTACCAGGTTGTAGTAGGCGTTGTTTTCGAAGTCTCTATCGAGGGTTCCGTAACTGTTCGAGGTGCTGGTACGCCAGGAGTGGGTCTGAATGTAAACCCGGGGATGCCCGGAGTAGCCATTGAGGTCGGTCGATGTTGGCAGCGTGTAACCGCCGCGGCAGTATAGGTAGGAATTCGGTGAAACATCCCTGAGGATGGCCAGCACGTTCCTATCATGATCACCTGCGGATCCGCTGAGTCGAGTATATCCGGACATCCAATTGGGATCGGGGCAGCCACCCTCGCTCATATAGATACCGATGCCGTTTCCCCTGGGCATACTACTATTGATGGCGTAGGGATTGACTTTGGTGGCCAGCATTGCGCTGGCCAGGGTGTTTTGCGGCGGTTCGGCAAGGTCTATGCCGGCGATCAAATCGTCATTCTGTTGCAGGAAGTCGGCAATGAATCCCTTCTTGACCGGCAGTGTCAGGGACCCACGACTCTCCTTGATCGCTGCACGCACCAACGGATGGTTCTCCAGACCGTTGCGTTCAGCCAGCTCACGAAGGATTGATTGTCGCTTTGTCTCGCGTGCCTTGCGCTGCGCGGCGATCTGTTCGAACTGTGTATCGTTAAGTGCTTCGATCTCATCTTCACTAACATTTCGACCATCGATGAGTGTAGTGGAATGTCCGTTCACGATATGGCTCTCACCAGCGCTTGCCGTTTCCTCTTCATCATCTGTTGGATCGACTAACGCAATGTATACGTCAACGTCGGTGTCATCCGGAATGTAGTCCGGGTGTCCCGGTGGCCGGTCAATCACCTCTTTCAGACGGGTACCCATCTTCGATGCCTGGATTGCCGGAAGCGCTTGTTCGGGTATTTCTTTCCCTGCAGGATTCAGGATCTTGGAAGTTATATTGCCGGCCTCGTCCACAAACTTGATGAACTTGAATTCACTGCCGTTCAACTTCCGTGCTGTTTCCGCGACTATCTGCTGTCCTGGAGAAAGGTGGCGCCGAACTTCGTCACTGACTGACGACGGTTTGTCAGAGTAGGCGTCATTCATGTAGATTATCGACATTGCCAGTGCCAAGAGGCTGATTTTCATCTTTGCGTGGTTCATGACTGTCTCCTTATCAGATCAACGAATGTGTTACGTCCGCTCGATGCAATAGCCGACGGCCAGGCTGAGTTTTCAAATGGTCGATATCTACGGTTCTCAGATATACGCCCTTCGATAACATTTCCCGATCCTTGACTGGACGTGTGTTAAAGATAAACAAAGCGTCTTAGTGACGAAGTCAAAGATGTCACGGCAAAAATTCGTAATATTTACACATGATAAGAACGCAGCCTTGCAGTGATGAATCCGCTTACAGAAACTCAGAGTACGGGAGGGCGCCATATCGTATGTCGATCTCACAAAGTTCACCGGTGAGGGACTCATCGTACTCAATGCATCTATCGAGAAAGCGTTGTTACCCCACCAGAAGCAGAGTGGAACACTCGATACTCGAGTGTCGTTTACAACACCAGGTATAATCAGAATGAATAGAAGTGAGTAGGGGTGCATAAGAGAGATCGATCTTACGAACTACGGCGAGTGGAGTTGACCACGCTCGAGGGTCGATTAAAAAAGCGAGCGAGATGGAACCCTGCTCTAGCAGTTGAGAAAGCAGTTCGTACAGATTGGGGAAAAGTGCGGGTTTTGTCCCGATTAGGTGATGGTAGTCACTGATCCGAAGCGGGGGAGGCGGTTGAAGAAAAAACGAGCACAGGGGTAGATGACTCAACCATTCCGGTGGCCAAGGTTTGCCACGTCATGTCATATTCGTGAATACAGTGCTGTTCTACAGGGTATTGGCTAGATGACACCGACGAAAATGTCTTCACTGTAGTAGCAGTCGGAACAAGTCAATATGTACGAGGAAACTCACGCCGTTGTCCTGCGGGTCACTTTCAATATCTTGCCGGTCGTTATTTCTGAAGAGGTGCGCCAAGTCGAGCGGGGTATGCAACCTCGGATGCGGGTCCAGAATCAGTTTACCCCCTGCGCTGGAGATAGACGGTGGATCCGGTATATGCAGGTCTTCATTTCAGGCGCGACTGTAATTGGCAAAGGGCGCCAGTTGTAACCATCTTCGATCTGGATCGTAACTGAATCACGAAGCGGCAGGTATTCGTTGCGCAAAATCGTCAACACGCTGTCGTTGATGGGGCGCATTGACCTTCAACAGGCTGGCATCTACTGCAAGGCTTCTGCTGCTGACCAGCCCTTCGGTTATGCAACGTCTCGACACTGACTCGAACAGCCGCCGAAATGCATTACTATCGCTGAATTGGCCATGCTGGTTCTCGGAGAAGCTGGAATGATCAGGTCGCTTGCCCTCCAGACCAAGGCGGCAGAACCAGTGATAGGCCAGGTTAAGGTGGATTTCATCACACAGATACCGCCCGGAATCGAGATTCCCTGACGCACCATGAAGGTCATGTTTGCCGCAGAAGCGGGCATTCCCGATGCCTTACTGAATTTTCGGAGCGCCGCAATTGCAGGTGGCATAAATCGTCCGCTTTATCGGAACGACTTCCAGGTCTTGTCTGTATTCGGAAGGTTATGGATGAGTTCTGAACAATCTGCCAGTTCTGCTGCCATAGCCAATTGAGTTTCAGCGCTGTGGACTGCCCTGGATCCAGCGATTTTTTCTTATGTGTAAGTGATCCACCGCCCCGGCGAGGGGCCAACCGACCGTGCCGATCTCGTGTGTGTCCGATGAAAATATCATTGCCACGGGAAAAATCAGGTGCGGATTGATATCCTCGCCGTTACCAAAGGTCTCCGGTTTCGCGTTAATATTTACACATACATGGAATTGATGGCCTTACCGTGGCTCCAGCGAGTGGTGTATACTCACCTCTATCAAGTAGCGGATGCCTATTGAGGGAGGGATAAAATGGGCAGCCGACAATGAAAAAGCCGCAATATGCCTGGATCGCGACAGCAATCTGGCTGTCTTTTCCTACGTCACCGCTGGCGGACATATCAACCGATGGCACGTTGGGTGTCCAGGTGGACCTCACTGGCCCTGATTTCACCATTGATGAAACCCTTGGGCAAACCCGCGGCACCAACCTTTTTCACAGCTTCAGCAAGTTCAATATTCTGACCGGGGAATCGGCTACTTTCACCGGCTCGGCCGGTATTACGGATATTTTCAGCCGGGTCACGGGCGGTCAGTTATCGACAATCGATGGCCTGCTCAAGTCCGATATCGATGGCGCCAACTTCTACCTGATCAATCCCGCCGGGGTGATGTTCGGAGAAAACGCCTCGCTTGATATCAGCGGATCGTTCCATGTCACTACCGCCAGCCATGTCCGATTTGCGGACAACGGCCGTTTTGATGCGGCCAACCCGCCGGCTACGGTGCTCACGTCAGCCCCGGCCTCTGCCTTCGGATTTCTCTCGGACTCCCCGGCGGCGGTCACCATGGATGGTGCCAGTCTGCAAGTGGCTGAAGATAACAACCTGCAGGTCGTGGCCGGTGACATCACCCTGCAAGGCGCTTCGCTACTGGCACCCAGCGGCCAGGTCGAATTGACCAGTGTCGCCTCGGCGGGGGACGTGACTTCGGCCGGCGGGCTGGAGAGTTTTCAAGATCTCGGTAAAATCCGGCTGACGGATGACAGCTATGTCGATGCAGGCGGCAATGGCGGTGGAACGGTGCGTATTCGCGGGGGCCAGGTGATCGTCGACGGCTCACAGGTGTATGCCAGCACCAAGGGGGAAGCGGCGGCCTCCCCCAGTGGTGAGGCAGGTGACGGCATCGATATCCAGGCCAGGGGCAAGGTGGCGCTGCAGAATGCCACGACGGTCGGCACCAATATCTTCGTAGGTGTTGCCGACGACTCGGGTGGCGTTCGGATCAAGGCGGATGAACTGGTCGTCGACAACGCCTCCGTGATACAGGCCATCCCGGATTCCTACAGCACCGGCAATGGTGGCGATATCGAAATTCAGGCGCGCCACCTGGCCGTGAATGCCGGCTCGTTTATTCGGACCAACAATGGCGGCAGCGGCCGATCCGGCGATATCGATATTCAGTCGGATTCCCTCGAAGTGACCAATGGGTCTTTCATATACAATCTGGTGTATAGCGACGGCGATACGGGTGATATCAACATCGATACCGGTTCACTGTTGCTGGCAGACAGGCAGGCATTGGACAGATTCTCCGCGATTACGACGCAGACACGCGAGGACGCGACCGGCGCGGCAGGCGATATCAACATCCGTGCCGGCAGCCTGGTCATGGAAAGCAACGCGGTAATTTCTTCTCCGTCATTCGGTGCAGGAGCAGGTGGGGATATCTCCATCGAGGTTGACGGCACGGCTGACTTGTCAGGCTCAGCGGAGTTCCCCGATTTTGTCGGGATATTCGCCACCTCGTTCGGCTCCGGCAATGCAGGTTCCCTGACCTTCAGTGCGAGGACGCTGAATGCCAGGGACTATTTCACCTTTCAGACTTCTGCATTTGGGAGTGGACAGGGAGGCGCCATGCATATCAGCGCCGATACCCTGCGTCTGGAAAACCAGGCAGCCCTGCGTACGGTCGCCACTTCTACAGGCAGCGCTGGTACCATCACCGTGGATGCCGGCCGGATTATCCTGGCTGACGCCGCCAACCTGGATGCCACGACGAGCGGCGACGGCAGAGCCGGCGATATCACCATCCACAGCGAGAGCCTCGACATTCTGGATCATGGTTACATCACCGTGAAATCCTCGGGTGGTGGTGACGCGGGTATCATCGATATCACCACTGAACGAATGAATGTCGAAAATGGTGGCCAGGTAACCGCCGTCGTTTTCGAAGACGCCACAGGCAGGGGTGGAGAAGTCCGGATCAAGGCGGCGTCCCTCACGATGAGAGGCGTGAACGAGTCGGATGCCCCCTTTGGCACGGATTTCACCGGTGTGTCCGTGAGCAATCTCTCGACCTCGGCAACAGCGATTGGAGGCGATGCCGTCATTGACGCGGATTCGCTGGTGCTGGACAACCGGGCATCCATTGCAGCGATTTCCTCGGGACCCGGGCCTGGCGGCGACATCCGGATCCAGTCGAACAATATGTCCGTCAGGGGTGGATCGAACCTGAATGCCAGCGCCCTGGGCACGGGTGATGGCGGTTCCATCGTGATCAATACTGACACCCTGGAAGTATCCGGCGGGTATCCGGACCTGGTGGAGGACGCAATCGGTTTTTACCTGCCGTCGATATCCGCGATCGTCTCCCAGGCGGGGACCGGGGGTGGCGCCGCCGGTGACATCACGATCAATACCGGCACCCTCAAAATCGCCGATGGCGGCCTGATTGCCGCTGATACCTTCGGGTCGGGCGCCGGCGGCACGATCCACCTGAAGGCGGACAACATCGACATTGGCGGAAGCTATCCCGCCATGGCCGCCGTGCTGGAGGCCCAGTCGCTGGATCCGGATCTCGCCAACAGCCGCATTGTCACCGTCAGTCACGGCGATGCCCCCGATGTTGCCGCTGCGACCGGGGATGCAGGGGATATTGTTATCGATAGCCCGCTGATCCATCTGCACGACAAGGGAACCCTATCGGCGACGACCGGCGGGCCGGGATCCGGCGGGGATATTTCCATTACGACTTCCCGGCTGAACATGGAGAGTGGCGCCGTCCTGCAGGCGGGCAGCGTCGACCTGTCCGGCGAGGGTACGGGCAATGCCGGCAGCCTGACGATCGTCGCATCCGACTCCCTGTCGATCACCGATAGCCGTATCGAAACTTCCGCGGACAACGCCGACGGCGGAAACATCGATATCCGGGTAAATCAGCTGCTTCACCTGACGGACAGCGAAATATCGACCACGGTGGGCAGCGGCGACGGGAGTGGCGGCAACATCTTCATCGATCCCGTGTTCGTGGTTCTGGACAACAGCCGGATTACCGCGAATGCCTTCGGTGGTCCCGGGGGCAATATCACCATCGTTGCAGACAACTTCTTTGCCGATCCCGACAGTGTCGTCGAGGCTTCCTCCGCCCTCGGGATAGACGGGACCGTCACCATCACATCTCCCGATGAGGACATCAGCAGTTCACTGGGCGCCCTGCCGGAGAATTTCCTCAACGCGGAGGCCTTCCTGCGACAACGCTGTGAAGAGAGTAACCCGGCCAGCATCGGCAGCTTCGTGGTTTCCATGGCCCCGGCGGTCCCGGTGGGGCCGGGAGGGGCCGGGCGCAGTACCTATACCCGGTTTACCGGGACTGCGGCGGGCGGCGGGCAAGACGCCTCTGACGGAACCGTGTCCAGCTACGCGAACATACTAGCTTCCCTGACGGCCCCCTGTACGCCGTGAGTTACCCGGTCTACCCAGGTCGACGACAGCTGCTGCCCCTGCTGCTCACGCTGTCTGCCATGTTTTCTTTCGCTGTCCAGGCACAAAAGCCTTTCGTCAGCCCTGCACTGCCCGGCGAGGAACGCCCGGCAGTGCCCGAGTTCCGGCAGCCTGAACTCGAAGAACCCCTGCACCATCCCCCCACACCCGCGCCACCGCAAGTGCCAGAAGGGCTGCCCACGACGCCCCGGGTTTTCGTCAGCAGGTTTGAACTGGAAGGCAACACGGTTTTCAGCGACGGGGATTTGTCGACCGTAACCCAGGGCTACCTCGGACGCCGACTCAGCACACAGGACCTGGAAACGGTCCGTCGTGAATTGACTCGATATTACATTGATCGTGGCTATATCAACTCCGGGGCCGTTATTCCGGATCAGGATGTCAAAAACGGTGTTTTGCATATTCGCATCATCGAAGGGATTCTCACGACCGTCAATATCGACGGCAATTCCTGGTTGAGTCAGGATTACCTGCGCAAGCGGATTGAACTGGGTGCCGGCCCGCCTTTAAGACTCGACAATCTGGGGGATCGCCTGATGATCCTTCAGCAGTCCCCCTTGATTGACCGCCTCAGTGCCGATCTTCAACCGGACCTCGATCCGGGCACGGCTCGCCTTGAGGTTCAGGTCACCGAGGCACCTCCGATCGAGCTATATGGGAATCTGAGCAACATTCGCTCACCAGCCGTGGGGGCCGAGCAGGCGGACCTGCACTTCATTCATCACAGTCTTACCCGCCACGGCGACAAGCTGGAACTCGGCTACGGGATCACCGAGGGTCTTAACGAATGGCGCCTGCGCTACGGATACCCCCTGAATGCAAGGGATACCACGCTTGAGCTGGACTATCAGAATACGTCTTCGGATGTCGTCGAGAAACCCTTTGACGATCTGCAGATCGAGAACGACTCCGAGGATTTCGCCGTTCGCCTGAATCACCCGGTATTTCGGAGCGTGGACCGGGAGTTGTTACTCTCTTTATCCCTGGAGAAACGCCGTAGCCAGTCCGACCTGCTGGGTGAACCCTTTTCCTTTTCACCGGGGGCGGATGACGGCGAGGTCAAGCTGACTATTCTCCGCTTCGCACAGCAATGGCTGGACCGGAGTACGACACAGGTGATCGCGGCGAGGTCCTTGTTCAGCCTGGGCATGGATGCCTGGGATGCCACCAATGTGGATCCGAATCAGAACGCGACCTTCCTGTCCTGGTTGGGGCAGTTCCAATGGGTGAAACTTATCCGGGACGACGGCACCCGTCTGCTGTTTCGTGCTGACCTGCAACTCACCGACAGCAGCCTGTTTCCCATCGAACGGTATTCAATCGGCGGACTGGACACGGTTCGCGGTTACCGGGAGAACGAAGTTGTAACGGACAATGCCTGGGTGGTATCGCTTGAACTACGGGTTCCGGTATTCGAGGAGTATTTCGGCCCGGGCAAACTTCAGTTTGCACCGTTCATCGATATGGGCAGGGGCTGGAATGAAAAAGTATCAACACCTGAACCGGATTACATTACCGGTGTGGGCGCCGGATTCAGGTGGAAACCAGCGCCTGGTACCAATGTCATGCTTTATGCGGGTATTGCCCTGCGCAATGTCGACCATCCGGGAACGGAACACGACCTTCAGGATGACGGGATACATTTCCTGCTGTCACATCAATTATTCTAGGGAACCTCAGATTAATAAAATAATACCTGTCATTGCGTTCGGCCTGCGAAGCAATCTCTCGCGAGGGTATCAGTGAGTTGGAGATTGCTCCGGCACTTCGTTCACCGCAATGACGAATTGATCACAGGTTCCCTCGTGGCCTGACCCCCTACAACCAGTTTCCAATGATTACAAAAGGCGACCAGTATGCAGGATGACTATAACGCGGATCTTCCAGCAGTTTGAGTTGTGCTGATCTTAGCGCTTCACTTTTTGTGATGGCAGGATCACCGAGTTGCCGGTAAAACTCCGAAATCAGCATGGTAGTAGCCTCGTCATTGACGGACCAGAGTGTAGCCAGTGCACTTCGGGCACCGGACTTGATAGCAACTCCGGCCAGTCCCAGGGCCGCGCGATCGTCACCCGCAGCGGTTTGGCAGGCGCTCAGGGTCAACAGTTCCACGGGCTCATCGCGAAATCGTGCCACACCGATGGTTTGTTCAAGCTCATCCATGGTAAGGCGGCTATCATAGGTGAGCAGGAACGAATCACTTGAATTTGTGGAGAACTCCCCATGGGAGGCGATATGAACGATATTGTAGGTGTTATTCTCGAACTCGCTGACAACATTTCGTGAAATGAATTCCCTGTCCTTGAGAACATCACCGCCAAGCTGGGCCTCTACGGAGTGTAACTCGCTGTCAACATAGGCCAGGGCGGGATACCCCTGGACGGACTCCGTCAGCCCCATCAACAGCACCCGCGCATCCCGCATCGGCAATGGCCGGGGATCCGTCAGCTCCAGGCCCGGTGTGACAGCCAGTGCGTAGTTTGAAACCAGAAAGTGATCTCCGTCGTGCAATGCCGTCAGCGGTATGGTCCGCAGGGTGGCGTCCGGGACTATCACCAGGGTATCAGTATCATGGGAGTTCAGAAGCGGCTCGACCGGCCGGATGATCCAGCTATACAGTCGTTGCGCATGAGGCAGATACTGGCGGGTGGTCCGTTTCTCGAGCAACTGCCGGAAAGTGCTGATTTCGGCCCGCAGGGTCACTGCATCCACATCCACGCGGCGAACTTCCATGCCATCCACAAAACTGATCAGCAACTCCAGCCGATCCTTAAATACTACCGGATACAATACCGCAGTATGAGGACCGACGGTCTGGTCAAGTTTTCGTGTCTTTGCCCGCAAGGCCGCAACACAATCGTCCTGGAAATAGTCTTCCAGTTCAGCGGCATTTTGTAGCTCCAGGGTGTCTCGTGCTTCCTGGTAAAATAGCTCTGCGTCTTCACGTTGCGCCTTTGACCTGCCCGACTCCAGCAGCAGGTCGGCGAACTCGTGAAGGAGCCTGTTCAGCTTGCTGTATGCCGTTGGTTCACCTGCGACAATCCCCCTCGGGGCCCTGGAAACGACAAGGCGCAAGGCAGGTACCGCCAGGCGGTAATAATCGAGGGCGACCTGCGGTTCACCACTATCCCTGAATATGCGCGCAAGCCGCCAGTACCAGCGATACAGCAATTCCGGCGCATCGGCCCGCTGCGCCGACAAGACAGCGTGTTCAAGCAGAGCCCGGGCTTTCGTAGTGCGATGGTCATCCGCGGACAGTCCACCAAGATACCCTCGCGCCCAGGATTGAACACGTTCGTCGCCCAGCGTTTCGCCGAGCTTGACCGCCTCGTCCAGTATCCTGCTCGCCTGTTCCCGCAACCCGGTTTGCTCTGCCTGAACCTCCCTCGACAGTCCGGCAAGTCCCCGGCCGATCTCGACCAGGGCATAGCCCTTGGTGCTGCTGGGTACCAGACCGGGAATACCTGTGTATGCTGCCCGGTAATAGCTGGCGGCGTCCGCAAAATTCCCCTCGGTGCTGGCCGCATGGCCAGAATTAATGCGCACCTTCACGAGGAGGAAGGACTCCCCGGCGGACTCCGCCAACGCCAGGGCATCGGAAAGATGACGATTTGCCAATCCTGTCTCGCCGGTTGCAAGATAATATCGACCCAGATCATTCTGGATGGACGCAATAAGAGCATGGTTCTCACCTCTGTTCGCTAACGCCAGGGCGGAACGAAAATGATTGGCCGCAAGCTGCGGCAGATTCTGCATAAGTGTGACGTTGCCCAGCTGGGCGTGGATGGCCGCCTCAAGATCGGAATCCTGGAGATTGGAAGCCACTCGCAGGGCGTCTTCCAGTACCGGTATCGCCCGATCCGGATACCCGTGCGAAGCCTGGACTTCACCGATACGACTGAGTGCGCTGATCTCCGAGGGTCGGTCGCCAGATTCACGTGACGCCGCCGCCAGCTCCGTCAGGCGAGAAACCTCTTGCCCGGGTGTTTCCGTTTTCGTGATCCGAATGTCTGCTCTCAATTCCGCAACAGTTTCTACAACAGCTGACTGCGGATTCGCTGCATGGGCTGCATTAAAGAATACAGCCGCAATGAGAAGAAATGATATTGGAAAGTAACGAAAAGTAGGTTTCATGCGGTAGCCTGTTCATGTGCACTAAAAATCTGCCACAGGATTTGTATCGAAAATTACCCGGCCCGGATTGATCAGATTATGCCCCATGAAGTTTTAGTTTTTCCAGTTTTCCTCTCCTTTTGGTCGCTCGTCGAGCGCTTGAATCGGCAGCTCTCGTTACCGTTTTCGACGATATGACAGTATTGGGTCAATTGAGCCAGTAGTGCCGAGGTCATCTCTGGATCGCCGAACACGGAAGACCATTCCGGGAAGGTCAGCCTGGTGATGATGACGACACTGGTTTTTTTCGTAGAGCTTACCTGTCGATTTGTGTGATCATTTGACCCGGATTTCCATTTTCGCGTGATCCTGCTTAGGTTTTATTTGATTTTAGAATTCAGGCAAATGGAGATTCGTGGGTGGGTCAAGCTTCGATGCGATAGTGGTTCAACATTCAATGCAATTCGACAGGCCACGCCAGCCTTCCCTGAAATTGATATGCCGGGTATAGCGACGATGCGTCTCACCGAGCGAGGCCCGCAGTCCATCCTCGTTAGCAGGAACCATGACCAGGTGGACGTGGTTCGGCATCAGACAGTATGCCCAGACTTCCGTGTCCGAGGCCCGGGTAGCCTGCGCCATCAGTTCCAGATAATATCGATGATCACCGTTTCAATAGAATGTCTATTGCCTTCTGTCGCCTCGCTGCGTGACGTGATGTGGATATGCACAGGATAATACATGGCATGATCAAACTTTGGAGCGATGTAGCGTAGCTGTGTTAATTCATCCAGACTCCGTGACCGAGCTGCGGCAGTATGTATGCTTATCAATATCCTGAATATAAATGCTCAGTATTTCTCGGGAGGCTGCAGATGCTGTCGTTCGCTAGACGTCTGCTTCGAGGATTACAGAAAAAGGCATTTGTCAAAATTATTCCATGTAATTTAAATGCCATTACATGAAGGATTCCACGTGAGTTGAGTGCGCATAACCAGATCTGCGGATACCGTTTCAGTATCTGTTGCATCTTTAGAGGACAGGACAACGTTGATGCAGATGGACAATATCTTCTGCGCAGCTACGTCAACCATAATGCCAGAATGGGGCGGCCCTACCGATTGTCTGGTACTATCCGGCGATTATGGGAATCATCGGTTATTGTTACTATCGGAGAGCAGCCACAGTGGGTAACCAAATCAGGTTACATAGCACCCACCGTGATCTTGGCTATTCTTGGTAACCCTCTCTTTTACAACTACTGAGTCTCAGATATGGTCTAAACTACTGCACTTTATACAACATGCAGAAGGCTCTGCAAAAATCCTCCATGACATTGCAGAGCTTTCTTAATTGTCATCGCCAGTAATTTGCAATCATATTATGACAGGTTTATTCACGATTGTTGGCCTTTCAATCAGCGGGCGTTATTGTTCCGCATGCATGTAGAAGACCATGCCGCCGTTGTCGCTGAGCTGTACAGACCCGCCCTCGAATAGATCGCCCATACCGCTAATTATCCGAATTTGCAGTTCCTCCAGATCCATGTCATCGATCTGCGGCATTACCAGCTGGCAAGTGTTGGTACGGCATTCCAAACTGCTCACCATCGAAGATATGTCCCGTTCACCGCCCGGGAATTCTTCACCACCGGCACCCGCCAATCTTTCGCGGATTTCGCTTTCGGTTCCAATTGCCCACTGAGGGTCCAGTTCCTGCATCAGAAACGCGTTCTCCTCTTCCAGCTGTTGCTGCTCCGCGGCGTATGCCAACTGGTCATCATCAAGTGCGCGCATACCGCTGCCTGCCGCGTCTCCAGGCAGGATTGGTTTGGTTTGCTCGATATCGATACGACTTTCCATGTCTGAGAATTTTTGCTGCAGCGAGGCCATCTGCTCGCGAAGCTCGCCGGTTGCCACATCTGCATTGATTTGGGACTGCATCAATTGCTGGATCCCTTCGTTGATCGTCGCGACCTGGGCAGCCAGGGAGTCGAAATCCTCACTGGCTTCGCCCATCATATTGGACGAACCTGTTGACCGGTCGATGCTGGGTTCTGTAACGAGTACCTGGTCTGGTACTTCGTCCTGCAGGTAGAGCATCGGAATTACCACTGCGGAAGCTGCAGCCACAACCAGTCCAGCAATCATTCGTTTGGAATTCATTTCTCGTCTCCTGAAGTTATCCCGGGGCAACAAGTTCGATACCAGGTCATTTAACGACGCCAGTACGTGAGGGCTCGTACCATTCCAATACCGCGCCTGCCGGCAGGTAGCAGAACAAGGACTGGTACTGCGTATTGCTTCTCGGGTAAGTGGGGATATGCATATCTTTATCGACTCCGGAAGTACCCGTTACAATACCGTAACTGTGAATACCGCCGTCAGCGTCCATGTTGTAGACAAAGCAGGTCAGGTTGCTGGATTGCGAGTCATAATTGACATGCACCCAGGGATAGGCGGTCGTCCAACCGTTCGCATAGTCAAATACGCGATTGATAGGACAGCTCACCAGGCGCGTACCGGTTGAATTGTTGCGAATGCCGTGCGACCCGGTATTGAAGTCGCCCGCCTGGGTGCCGTAATACGGCTGGCAGTTGATGGCTGGATAGACTTCATCAGCTGCCATTGAAACGTTGGCGTTCAAAGCAATGGCCAGTGCAAGAGATACGGTGCTTGTGATGGTGTTGAGTTTCATCGTTACTTCCTCTTTCAAGTTGTGAGTTTAAGGTTCATGTGCCTGTATGCGTATCAGGTACGGTTATAACTCTACGCAGGTACCACTGGGAAAGAGTCGTACAAATGCATACTCGAAATGGTAATTTTCACTATTTATTAATCAGCGCCCTGTTTCTGTCAACGCAAGCGGGAAAGGGCCTGCCAGGCGTGGCTTGCCGCCGTAAATATGGCAATACGCCTAGTGCCGGAACATTTACAATCGATGAGTTTTATCTTTACATGTGGCGTGGTGTAGAAAATGACTTCCCCCTGCGGGTCCTTAGCCACCACATTGCATCTGGATCAGTCAGCCTAGTAGCCGGGTGCCGCTGCTAGCAACGCCAATGTAAGTCTGCCTGCTGGTCTTTAGGGACGTACGGGATCCCGGGATACAGATCACCCGGTATAGGGGTAGCCCATCTGCGCCACCGACAACCAGACTGCTGATATTTTCGCGTATCTTTAGAGTCCCCGATAGGGGATCCGTAAACCCCTCGACTGTAAAATTGCATTCGATATTGAGCCGCTTTTGCATTGAAGTTTGACCCCGTCACTAATCTCTAATTAGCTGAAATCTAGAAGAATGCATTACATGAGTAAGTACACGCATAAATGCAAATCTGGGTTAATTGAGCGCGCAAACCTACAGGATGCACGCTTGACGACAACGCGCGCGGTCCAATACCCACTCCTCGGGAAGATACAAACGCTCATCAATCAGCGTCGACATATGGCCTTTGCCCAAGGCAGCAAATACACCCACCTGGTAGTTATCTACCTTCCCCTGGCGACCACACCATTGGCGTTTCGCACCGACGGAATGCTTGCCCTTCTTGGCAAAGCCACTCTCATCGATCAACAGACAATTATCTGCTGTACCCCCTAACCACTGATCGGCTTCCTCGGCCGCCTGATCCAGGGCTGCGCGATGGTCCCACGGGGAGTCGGTGAGCATGTGCTGCAGACGTTGCTCATCGGCCTCGGTAACTATCTCTTTCATCCGTTCCATGTTCTTCCTGTGCGCTTGCATCAGACCGTTGAGATTGTGTCCAGCACTCTGAAATACCGATCTTGTCTTGCCGCTGAAGTGGGTTTTGAATCGGGTTTGGAAGCATTGGAATTGTGCCGCAAGACGATCAATCCAATTTATGCATGCATAAGGTAGTTCAAATGACCTTCGGGTTTGTCATCTGAGATTTTCCTGTGCGTGGTTGATGGATTGTTCACGTGAATTTTAGAGTTTTCATGCGGTTATTTGTAGCTCTAATCTGACAAAGTAGAATTAGTAAATAGTGAAAATTACCATTTCGAGTATGCATTTGTACGACTCTTTCCCAGTGGTGCCCGAGTAGATTTATAACCGTACCTGATACGCATACAGGCACACGAGCCTTAAACTCACAACTTGAAAGAGGAAGTAACAATGAAACCGATTACCATCACTAGCGCTGTATTACTTGCACTGGCTATTGCCCTGCACTCCACCGCATCAATGGCGGGTGATGTGGCCTATCCAGGCATCAAGTGCCAGCCGTATTACGGCACCCAGGCGGGCGACTTCAATACCGGGTCGCACGGCATTCGCAACAATTCAACCGGTACACGCCTGGTGAGTTGTCCTATCAATCGCGTATTTGACTATGCGAACGGTTGGACGACCGCCTATCCCTGGGTGCATGTCAATTATGACTCGCAATCCGGCAACCTGACCTGCTTTGTCTACAACATGGACGCTGACGGCGGTATTCACAGCTACGGTATTGCAACGGGTGGTCTCGGAGTCGATAAAGATCTGGCTATCACCACTTGGTCTTGGCAGGGAGGCGATACGCAGTACCAGTCCTTGTTCTGCTACCTGCCGGCAGGCGCGTTATTGGAATGGTACAAGCCCTCACGTTTTAGCTCCGCTTTATGACCTAGTATCGAACTTGTTGCCCCGGGATAACTTCAGGAGACGAGAATTGAATTCCAAATAAATGATTGCTGGACTGGTTGTGGCTGTGGCTTCCGCAGTGGTAATTCCGATGCTCTACCTGCAGGACGAAGTACCAGACCAGGTACTCGTTACAGAACCCAGCATCGACCGGTCAACAGGTTCGTCCAATATGATGGGCGAAGCCAGTGAGGATTTCGACTCCCTGGCTGCCCAGGTCGCGACGATCAACGAAGGGATCCAGCAATTGATGCAGTCCCAAATCAATGCAGATGTGGCAACCGGCGAGCTTCGCGAGCAGATGGCCTCGCTGCAGCAAAAATTCTCAGACATGGAAAGTCGTATCGATATCGAGCAAACCAAACCAATCCTGCCTGGAGACGCGGCAGGCAGCGGTATGCGCGCACTTGATGATGACCAGTTGGCATACGCCGCGGAGCAGCAACAGCTGGAAGAGGAGAACGCGTTTCTGATGCAGGAACTGGACCCTCAGTGGGCAATTGGAACCGAAAGCGAAATCCGCGAAAGATTGGCGGGTGCCGGTGGTGAAGAATTCCCGGGCGGTGAACGGGACATATCTTCGATGGTGAGCAGTTTGGAATGCCGTACCAACACTTGCCAGCTGGTAATGCCGCAGATCGATGACATGGATCTGGAGGAACTGCAAATTCGGATAATTGGCGGTATGGGCGATCTATTCGAGGGCGGGTCGGTACAGCTCAGCGACAACGGAGACATGGTCTTCTACGAACAATAACGCCCGCGGAGGCCTACCTCCCTGGTCATTACACTGTAACGCCACGACCACCAGGTCGGGAACTGTCGGCGGGATGGCGGGGAGGGGGAGGGTGTATCACTAGTGAGGCTATTTCTTGCGGCAATGCAAGTGACGAACTGAGTATATGTCCTATGAATTCACCCGGGTCATATTATCGTTCAAGTGTATTGGTAACAATTCACACAAGAAGGTCTCAATTTTACACATATATTAACCATTCACTTGCCTAAACCTTAAATCGTTCCTGAACAGTACGCATGAAACATAAATGCGCGGTTTCCTCACACAGGAGGATGTAATCATGAAACATTACATTACAAGCACTGTAGCCACTATTACGCTGGCCTTAGCCCTGGCATCATCTCCCGCATCTGCATTTGAGTATGATAGATACCCGGGCACTGCATGCCGACCGTACGATGGTTCACAAGTCGGTGATTTTATAACCGGGGTGTCCTCACTCCTTAATCATTCGTCCTCCGGTCGATGGGTGAGCTGCCCTATCGTCGGTGATAATCAAGTAAAGTGGGGATCTGTCGACGTCTCTCATAAGGCCCCCTCCGGCAATACTGAAAATATGAGTTGCTATGTGATCAATACCAACATGTTCAATAGTGGATACAGTGTCAATGGGGCTTGTAGTCGTTCAAGTGGCTCAAACACCATATTCCATATCACCAATCCCTACAACGAAACTACGCATTACCAGAATCTAAGGTGTAATCTGCCTCCCCATGCCCAGCTGAACTGGTACGGTGTTTCACCCTTCGTCTACTAAGCGTTATGTCAAGTCATAGATCAACCCGTAAATCAAAGGATGACGTACCATGTTGCCAAGTAAAGCTGTTGCCATTGTACTGAGTGCATTTGCAATCACTGCAACAGTTGTACTCGCATATGCACTGCAGCATGACCATGGCGCTCAAGCGCAAGCTCATTATGGGAACCCATCGAATGGTTTAGTAGGGAGCAAGAGCCCGGCAGGAAAGGAAGTTGACTCCCTTGCTGCACAGGTTGCAGCGCTGCGGCTTGAGGTTGAGGCGTTGACACAGCCACGAACCGGGGTTTCTGAAACAACTAACGGTCTTCGTGAACAGATCCACTCGCTCAGGGATCAGCTGAATGATGTATCAGGCCAGCTTTACATAGACCGGAGCAATCCGCTGGATAGTGGAATTGAGGCAGCAGCCTATGTGCAGCAGCCTGATGAGGCTGAGCAGGATTACCTTGCGCAGCAGCAACTCGATGTAGCTGAAAATGAGTTCAATACGCAGTATTTCGATCCGAACTGGGCAGAGGCGACAGAGAACCGGCTCCGGGAAGGTCTGGCCTCTCCGGAATATGCGTTACCCGGTGTCGAGTTGCACCTGGAATCCCTGATGGAGAATCTAGAATGCCGCTCCACCAGTTGCCGCCTGAATATTAAAGACGTCAATGTCGATAATCGGGAACTGCTACAGCTACAACATTTAGCCAGTTCAGCTGGTCTTTTCAGCAGCGGATCCTTTTACCAGACCGATACCGGTGAGATAGTTATGTTCCTTCATACCGTGAGGTAACAACATCTTATCAACTGGATTCTACTTTCTGTTCAGGGGGGTGGTTTTGGTTGATACTGTTAGAACCTATCTCAAAATTTCGGGTGCATATCCAGCATTTCTTGTAATCCAATAATCTCGTATTTTCCGGGTAATAATGAAATTTAGATTTTCGTGAAATGCCGATACACAGACATGGTGCGCTGAGAAACTGCATAAGCGGCGTGAATCACGTCTGCTGTAAATAAACCGGACTAAAGATCCGCGTTCTTAGAACGCGGATCTTTTGTTGATGGTTCTTGGATAATATAAGCAACAGATTTCTGTAAGCAAGTCCGGTATCGATTACACATTCTGCCTGTCAAGCTTGCGGTATCCGACGGCTTCAAGGAGGTGCTGTGTACTGATTGCTGTGGAACTGTCCATATCCGCAATGGTGCGCGCGAGTTTCAGAATGCGGTGATAGGCGCGTGCGGACAGCCGTAGCTTTTCCACTGCCTGCTGCAGCAAAGTCAGATCGGCTTTCTTCAAGACACAAGTTTCATCCATTTGCTGCTGCGAGAGCTGACTGTTTAAGGTGTTGTTACGGCGCAGTTGTATTTCACGAGTTTGCGTAACACGTTCTCGCACTGTAACGCTGCATTCCCCTTTCTTCCCCTGCATCTCATCGAAAGATAATCTTGGCACCTCGACATGCAGGTCAATCCGGTCGAGCAATGGCCCGGAGATTCGGTTGCGATACCTCATCACCTGTTCACTGGTGCAACGACAGCGCCCGCTGGGATCGCCCAGCCAGCCGCAGGGGCAGGGATTCATCGCGGCGATCAGCTGAAAACGCGCCGGGAACTCAGCCTGGCGTGCGGCGCGGGATATGGTGATATGACCGGATTCCAGCGGTTCACGCAGGACTTCCAGTACCCTGCGGTCGAACTCGGGTAGTTCGTCCAGGAACAGGACCCCGTGGTGGGCCAGCGAGATCTCTCCCGGACCCGGGTTCGTCCCTCCGCCGACCAGGGCCACCGCCGAGGCGGTGTGATGCGGTGCTCGAAACGGGCGACATTTCCAGGTGCCCGGATCGACCGGTCGGCCACTGATTGACGAGATTGCCGCCACCTCCAGGGCTTCGGCTTCTGACATGTCGGGCAGAATGGCAGGGAGGCGACTGGCCAGCATCGATTTGCCCGTCCCGGGTGGCCCGATCAGCAGCAGGCTGTGACTGCCCGCAGCAGCGATTTCGAGTGCCCGCCGCACGTGGTGTTGGCCACGCACATCGGCCAGGTCCGGCAGTTCACTTGTCCTGGCGCCTGTATTGCCGGGTACAGCCAACTGCAACCGGCCGGTACGCGTCAGGTGGGCGGTGACATCCAGCAGGTGTCGTCCGCCGAGCACCCTCGCCGTGTGTACCAGGGTCGCCTCGGCGGTGTTCTCCATCGGCACGACCAGTGTGCGATTCGCCCGGCTGGTCTGGATCGACACCGGCAGGATGCCCTGCACCGGCCGTAATTCTCCGGACAGTGCCAGTTCACCGGCGAATTCCAGTTCACCCAGTTCGTTGCCGGGGATCTGGCCGGAGGCGGCCAGGATACCCAGGGCGATCGGCAGATCGAAACGACCGCCTTCTTTGGGGAGGTCGGCCGGTGCCAGGTTGATCGTGATACGGCGTGCGGGAAATTCGAAGCCCGCGGTCAAAAGGGCACCGCGTACCCTGTCCTTGCTTTCCCTGACCGCGGTTTCGGGCAGGCCGACGATGGACAGTGATGGTAATCCGTTGGAAAGGTGCGCCTCAACGGTGACCAGGGGTGCATCCATACCCGCACGGGCGCGGCTGTAGAGGACGGCCAGTGACATGCAGTTCCTTCCATGGCGTTGCCGGCTTGCGGCTTGGCAGGGTTGCCAGTTGGCAGTGTAGCGTCAAGCGGTGCACGCAGGTAGCGGAAATCCCGGTTTTCCGGGTAGGCGTTTTTTGTGCGGTGGTAGGACAACACGCTGCGCTTGTTCCCGTTCACGGGACCGTTCGCAGCTACAAGCCAGTCCTGCAGACGAGAGATAGGAGTTGTGAGCAGGAGCGTACTCCAAGTGCGACCGGATAGTTTCTAGTCTCGCCGCTGTTCCGCTTCCAGCGCGGCGACTATCTTTTCCAGTTGCTCCAGTTTTTCCCGGGTACGCGCCAGTACCCGTGACTGGGTGTCAAATTCCTCGCGGGTTACCAGGTCCAGCTTGGCGAAAGTGGCCTGCAGCAGGGTGTGGATATTCTTTTCGATATCCTGCTGTGCGCCCTTGATGCCGGCTGGGATGCTGTTGCTGATCTGGCGGGCCAGATCGTCTATGAATTTCGTATCGAGCATGCGGCAACGATAGCGGCTGCGTTCCTCTGCGTCCAGTTGGCTGACCGGGTATGCGGTAATGCGCAATTATGGTGCGAATTGAAAAAGGATGCACAAAATCAGTGCTCTTTTACTGGGCAGCTCTCCTCGATATGCACGTAATACGATGTTATTACGGAATTAATTCAAATTGGCACGGTTGCTGCTTTTCCTGGGATCAGTGATTTCCCCTTAATCACAGCTAGTGTGGTTGGTCATTGCACAGTGCTTAACCACAACTTTTCAGGAGACAGGAAATGATGAAGAAGACCTTGATTGCAACGGCCATGCTGGCCGTTACCGCGGCCGCCCAGGCCGAGATCAGCGGCAATGTTACGCTGGCCTCCGATTATGCCTTCCGCGGTGTGTCCCAGACAGACAACGGAATGGCTCTCCAGGGCGGCTTCGACTATGCGCACGAGAGTGGCATTTACGTAGGCACTTGGGCGTCAAATGTTGACTCAACGTTCTTTGGCGGTGCGCAGGATCCGCAGATCGAGTTGGACCTGTATGCCGGGTACAGTGGCGAACTGGCCAACGGCTTCGGCTACGATGTGGGTATCCTGCGATATGAATATCCGGGCTCAAAGTTTCCCAAGGGTAGCCCCCTCGCGGATTCTCCAGCGACTACCGAATTCTATGTCGGCGGCAGCATGGCTGGCTTTTCTGCGAAGCTTAGCTATTCCGATGAACTGTCGTTCATAGCCTCTACGGAGAGTGCCTGGTACCTGTCTGCCGATTACGAAACATCGCTGCCGCAGGACTTCGGCCTGGCGCTGCATGTGGGCTACAACTTCGGCGATGCCTATGATGTGGGACCGTCAGCTCCGGCCAATGTACTGGGTTTGCCGGACAGCTACACGGACTGGAGCATCGGCGTGTCCAAGGGCATCGCAGGTGTGGATCTGGGCCTGACCTACGTGGACAGCGACGCTGACGATGAGGACATGTTCGGCAGTGTGGCCGATTCGCGTGTCGTCTTCAGTGTCTCCAAATCCCTTTAAACACACCGTATCGGCCCGCCTCCGGGCGGGCCGAATTCACAAGGAGTAAGCAAGTATGAAACTGGTAACCGCAATCATCAAGCCCTTCAAGCTCGATGATGTCCGCGAGGCCCTGTCCGAAATCGGTGTGCAAGGAATCACTGTGACCGAGGTGAAAGGCTTTGGACGTCAGAAAGGGCACACAGAACTCTATCGCGGCGCGGAGTATGTCGTCGACTTCCTGCCCAAGGTGAAAATCGAGGCAGTGGTCGCCGCGGATATGGCGGAGAAGGTGATCGAAGCCATCTCCAAGGCCGCCAATACCGGCAAGATCGGCGACGGCAAGATCTTCGTGTCCAATATTGAACAGACTATTCGTATTCGTACCGGCGAGACCGGTCCGGACGCACTCTGACCGGTCTGACGGAGGAATGAATCGTGGATGAACTATTAAAGATGAGTAAAAGGCGCTTGGGTGCCTTGATTGCGGCAGTCTCCTGTCTGCTGCCGACTCTTGCGATGGCGGAGGATACCCTGAGCGCCGGTGACACCGCCTGGATGCTGACCTCGACCGCACTGGTGCTCTTCATGACCATCCCGGGCCTTGCGCTGTTCTATGCTGGCATGGTGCGTTCCAAGAACGTGCTCTCGGTAATGATGCAGTGTTTTGCCATCACCGCGCTGGTGACGGTGCTGTGGGCGATCGCCGGTTACAGCATCGCCTTCTCGGACGGTGGCGGCCTGAATGCCTACTGGGGCGGCCTGGGCAAGGCCTTCCTTTCCGGGGTAAACGTTGATGCCCTGTCAGGGTCCATTCCGGAGACGGTCTTCATGACCTTCCAGATGACCTTTGCCATCATCACCCCGGCGCTGATCGTCGGTGCCTTTGCCGAGCGCATGAAGTTTTCCGCCATGCTGTGGTTCATGGGCCTGTGGTTGCTCGTGGTATATGCCCCGATCTGTCACTGGGTCTGGGGCGGCGGCTGGCTGGGCGGCCTCGGCGTGCTCGACTTCGCGGGCGGCACCGTGGTGCACATCAATGCCGGTATCGCCGGCCTGATGGCGGCCCTGGTGATGGGCAAGCGCAAGGGTTTTCCGACCACCGCGATGCCACCGCATAACCTGGGCTACACCGTGATGGGTGCGTCCATGCTATGGGTTGGCTGGTTCGGCTTCAACGCGGGTTCCGAACTGGCCGCTGACGGCACTGCCGGCATGGCCATGGCCGTGACCCAGATCGCCACGGCCAGCGCGGCGCTGGCCTGGATGTTCGCCGAGTGGGTGACACACGGCAAGCCCAGCGTGCTGGGTATTGCATCCGGTGCGGTTGCTGGCCTGGTTGCGATTACACCGGCCTCCGGCACCGCCGGCCCGATGGGTGCCATCGCAATCGGTGCTGCCGCCGGTTTGGGCTGCTTCCTCGGCGCCACCAAGCTGAAGCGTGCCATGGGCTACGATGATTCCCTCGACGCCTTCGGTGTACACGCCATCGGCGGCATCATCGGCGCAATGCTGACTGGCGTATTCGCCGATGCAAGCCTCGGCGGTGCCGGGCTGGAAGAGGGCGTCAGCATTGGTGCCCAGCTGGGAACCCAGTCGATCGGTGTATTGGCCACCCTGGTCTATACCGGTATCGTCAGCCTAATTCTGCTCAAGATCATTGATGTCGTGGTCGGCCTGCGCGTGACCGAGGAACAGGAAACGGAAGGCCTGGATCTCGCGATGCACGACGAGCGCGGGTATATCCTCAACTGATCCTGCCAGGCAACAGGAAAAAAACGGGCGCCGCGGCGCCCGCTTTTTTTTGGGGTGATTCGGGTATGGATCAAGATGCCGGGGCAAAAGGGGATGCCGTCCGCCAGCGCGAATACATAAGCCCTGAACCCGGAAATAGCGTTGGAACCCACAGAATTCACAAATGAATATTCTGTATATTTCCGCGTGCTTCCGTGGTGAATCAGGCGTCATTGGCGATAACGAGTGTTCAGTAAGTGTCAATCCCCACTAACCCGTCTTTATCCGTCAGGCGCACCAATCAGATGCGCCCTCTGGTATCATGCGTACCCCGTATCACCAGATTCCGAATTAGCGGAGGAAAACAATGAAATTAATAACGGCAATCATCAAACCCTTCAAGCTGGACGACGTCCGCGAGGCACTGTCCGAGATCGGTGTCCAGGGCATCACCGTCACCGAGGTAAAGGGTTTCGGGCGCCAGAAAGGCCATACCGAGCTGTATCGCGGTGCTGAGTATGTGGTCGACTTCCTGCCCAAGGTCAAGATTGAGATCGGTATTTCCGCGGACAAGGTGGAGCAGGTCATCGATACCATCACCAGCGCGGCGAACACCGGCAAGATCGGCGACGGCAAGATCTTCGTTTCCAACCTGGAGCAGACCATTCGCATTCGCACCGGTGAGACCGGCGCGGATGCATTGTGATAAAGCACCCGCAATCAAGAATCCACAAAGGGGAATACCAATGTACCCATCCGTACCCAAGGGCGGCCAGGTGCTGCTGGCGAGCGTTGCCTGCGCCCTGCTGCCGGCAGCGGCACACGCCGGTGAACTCAACGTCGGAGATACTGCCTGGATCCTGACTTCGACCGCACTCGTGCTGTTCATGACCATTCCAGGCCTGGCGCTCTTCTACGGCGGGCTGGTGCGCAGCAAGAACGTCCTGTCCGTACTGATGCAGTGTTTTGCCATCACCTGCATGGTATCGCTGTTGTGGCTGGTGTGCGTCTATGGCCTGGCCTTCGGTGACGGCGGCACCATGAACAAGTGGATCGGCGGCTTCGACCAGCTGATGCTGGCCAATGTCGCGCGTGACAGTATGAGTGGCACTATCCCGGAGACGGTGTTCTCCATGTTCCAACTCACCTTCGCCATCATCACCCCGGCGCTGATCGCGGGCGCCTTCGCCGAGCGCATGAAATTCTCCGCCATGCTGTGGTTCTCGGCCTTGTGGCTGGTGCTGGTCTATGCGCCGGTCACGCACTGGGTATGGGGCGGCGGCTGGTTGCAGGAAATGGGATTGCTGGATTTCGCCGGAGGCACCGTGGTGCACATCAATGCCGGCGCTGCCGCGCTGGTCGCTGCGCTGGTGCTGGGACCGCGCAAGGGCTTTCCCGACACAGCCATGCCACCGCATAACCTCACCATGACCGTAGCGGGCGCCTCCATGCTGTGGGTGGGCTGGTTCGGCTTCAATGCCGGCAGCGCCCTGGCTGCGAACGGCAATGCCGGCATGGCGATGCTGGTGACGCATATCAGCGCGGCAGCCGGATCACTCGCGTGGATGACGATGGAATGGATACGCCATGGCAAACCCAGCGTTCTCGGTATCGTCACAGGCATGGTCGCCGGGCTGGGTACCATCACGCCGGCCTCCGGCTTTGTCGGCCCGCCGGGCGCCCTGATCATCGGCCTTAGCGCGGGCGTGATCTGCTACCTCGCAACCAGTTACATCAAACGCTCGCTGCACGTCGACGATTCGCTCGACGTGTTCCCGGTGCACGGGGTCGGCGGCATCCTCGGTACCCTGCTCGCCGGCGTCTTCGTGGGATCCCTGGGCGGGGCCGGCCTGGCCGAGGGCATGACCATGGGTGGTCAGGTCTGGGTGCAGTTCATCGGTGTGGTCGCGACCTTCGTCTATTGCACCGTGCTGTCCTGGGTGCTGCTCAAGGTCATCGATGCCGTCATCGGTCTGCGCGTCAGCCGGGATGAAGAGACCGAGGGTCTCGACATCGTGCTGCACGACGAGACGGGCTACAACCTGTAGCGTCCAGAACCATTGCCATTTCGCAACGGGCACTTCGGTGCCCGTTTATTTTTGTGCAAAGGAGCAGGTCTGTCACGGTCATGGGATTGCCGCATCGCAATCGATGCGCAGCAGGAGTGTCGCCCTACGGCGTGATCATTTCAGGGTCTCCATCGCGGTCAGGTGACCGCAATGGTTGGTTTCCGCCGGTTGCGGGAACACTACTACAACAAGTTATGAGTGCCGTCGCAGAAGGGTTTGTCCTCGCTGTGCTTGCAGCCGCACAGCCATACTTTGGTCATTTCGTGGATCTCCAGCTTCCGGGGTGTAAACTCCGTTTGCTTGTGGGAGCCGTCGCAGAACGGCTGGATCTGCGATCTGCCACAGGCACACCACCAATAGGTTCCCGGCTCTAGTTCCACTGTATATGGCCCTTTTTGTGCGATGGTCGGTTCTGACATAATGCTCCCCTGTCGATTGTGAGATAACCCGCGGCTTCAAAACCCGGCTGCAGTATAGCGAAAACGCACGATGCAATTATATCCGCGTGGCTGATCCTGCCGCTGCGGCTTGCGGAGCGCAGCGCATTCAGGGCAAGTGTGATCACGAAAGAGGCCGTATGTCCGTGACTGAAACTCCTCCACTGCTGGAAATCGGCGGCCTGCGAAGGCCTGTAATCGGGCCGGTATCACTGGATGTTGCGGCCGGCGAATGTGTCTGTATCTCCGGGCCATCGGGTGCGGGCAAGTCGCAGTTGCTGCGCGCCATCGCGGATCTCGATCCCCATGAAGGTGAAGTGCGTCTGGCGGGTACGCCCGCGGACAGTGTCGCGCCGCAGGAATGGCGCCGCCAGGTCGGCCTGCTGCCGCCGGAAAGCAGTTGGTGGCTGACGTTGGTGGCCGGACATTTCCACGACGGCTCATTCCTGCCGCTGGCCGAGGCGGGGCTTGCGCAGGACATCCTGCAGCGGCCGGTGGCCCGCCTGTCCAGCGGTGAGAAACAGCGCTTGGCATTGCTGCGGCTACTGGCCAATGAACCCCGCGTACTGTTGCTCGACGAGCCGACCGCCAACCTGGACCCGGAAAACACCCTGCGTATCGAGGCCGTGATCGCTGCCTATCGCAAGGATCACCGGGCCGCGGTCCTCTGGGTCAGTCATGACCGACGGCAGGTCGAACGAGTCTGTGACCGGCATTTCGAGACCATCTCCGGAACCCTGCAACCGCGGGATGCGGAGCCTGCGACGTGATCCATCTGAGTGTCCTCGACCTGGTGATCGCCGCATCTTTGGTGGCCCTGCTTGCCCTGCTGTCGCTGCGTGTTCATCCCGACCTCGGGCGCCAGCTGGTTTTCGCAGCCCTGCGCACGGCGATCCAGTTGTCCCTCATCGGCCTGGTGCTGAAGATGCTGTTCGCCAATGCCAGCTTGCCGTGGGTGGGCCTGATGGCTGCTGTGATGCTGCTGGTCGCGGGGCGGGAAGTGATGGTGCGCCAGGAACGGCGCTTCCTCGGCTGGTGGGGCTATGCGGTCGGCACCTTTTCCATGTTCGTGTCCTCGTTCGTGGTGACGGTGTTCGCACTGACCGTGATCCTGGGCGACGATCCCTGGTATACGCCGCAATACGCCATTCCGCTGCTCGGCATGTTGTTGGGCAACACCATGAACGGCATCGCGATATCCCTGGACCGCCTGACGAATTCCGCCTGGGAGCAACGCAATGTCATCGAGGCGCGCCTCATGCTGGGCGCGCGCGCGGAGGAGGCGATCGCGGAGATCCGCCGCCGGGCCTTGCGCAGTGGTCTGATCCCCATTATCAATGCCATGGCCGCCGCCGGTATCATCAGTCTGCCCGGCATGATGACGGGCCAGATACTGGCGGGGGCCGCACCGCTGGACGCGGTCAAGTACCAGATTCTGATCATGTTCCTGATCTCCACGGGCACCGGCCTGGGAACCCTGGCGGCGGTCAGCATCGGTTCGCGGCACTTGTTTGATGCACGCCAGCGCCTGTGCCTGGAACGCCTGGCCCAGGACCATGCGGACAAATAAGAATGGATCAGGAGGGTAAGGGATGAAATCAGGATGGATCGCAGGAATGCTGCTGCTGTCAGCCTGGACGCCGGCTGCGGCGGAGATCTACAAATGCACCTCAGCCGGTGGTGAAGTGCAATACAGCGACAAGCCCTGCGCCGGGCAGGCAACTATCATCAAGCCGGCCGCGGCGCCAGACGTAGACATGCATGTCACCGAACGCCGGCAGCGAACAGAGAAGCTGCTGCACGCCATCGAGGAGGAGCGCGCGGAGGGTCAACGCAAGGAGGCCAAAGCAGAAGCCGAACAACTGCAACGTCGGAAAAAATGTGCCCGTGCCCGGAACCGTCTGACTCAACTAAATGCTTCCGGTCGCCTCTTTCGGTTCACCGAGGATGGCAACCGCGAGTATTTTTCGGAATCTGAACGTGTCGCGATCCTGGAGAAGGCGCAAGTGGACGTGGCGCACTGGTGCGACTGAAAGATTAAAAAGAATGATATTGAAGCGCTTGCGTTGCACTCGCAATGACCAGAACCTATCTCAAATTACGGGATCGGACATTTCGAGATCTTGTGCCGCTTGGTTGGTACGGATAGGACCGGCGCCACGCCGGGAATAAAGCCGGTATCCCGGTCCCGATCCGTTCCCCGCGGGGGCGCGGGTCCTCCCTGCACAGGACGAGCTCGGATAATGAATTTTGAGATAGGTTCCAGGTATATCTCTTGCGTAGCGGTTTCCTGTTCAATCATGTCTATCCTCATGATTGATTCCGCTTGTGTCCCCGGTGAACTGACCTTATCTTTGCCGCCATGAAATGGAACATCGCGAAAACCCGCGAGCTGTACAACATCGCCGGCTGGAGTGCGGGGTATTTCGATGTCGGCAAGGACGGTCACCTGTACGCCAGGCCGGCCGGTTGTCGTGGGCTGGCATGTGTTGACCTGCATGAGCTGGCGCACAAGGCGCGCGATGCCGGACTGTCCTGGCCGGTGCTGATGCGATTCACGGACATACTGCACGAGCAGGTCGACCGCCAGTGCGCCGCCTTCGGGCAGGCCATGCAGGAGAACGACTATGCTGGCCGCTATACCGCGGTCTACCCCATCAAGGTCAACCAGCAGCAGCACGTGGTGGACGCCATCGTGCGCCACGGGGGAGAGCGTGTCGGCCTGGAGGCAGGCAGCAAGCCGGAGCTGATGGCCGTCATCGGCATCCTGAACTCCGGCGGGACCATCGTCTGCAACGGCTACAAGGACGCGGAATACATCCGCCTCGCCCTGATCGCGCAGCGCCTGGGTCACGAGGTCACCATCGTCATCGAAAAGATCTCCGAACTGGAACTGATCACGGCGGCGGCCGGCGCCATGAACATCCGGCCACGCCTGGGTGTGCGCGTGCGCTTGTCCGCCGAGACCAGCGGCAAATGGCAGAACACCGGAGGAGAGCGTTCCAAGTTCGGACTGACCGCTGCCGGGCTGCTGGTCCTGCTGGATCGCCTGCAGGAGGCCGGCATGACGGATTGCCTGCGTATGCTGCACTGCCACCCGGGTTCGCAGATCACCGGGATCGAACGGTTCCGCACCGCATTGCAGGAGGTTGCGCGTACCTGGGCGGAACTGCGCAAGGCCGGCGTGCCGCTGGACTGCGTCGATGCCGGCGGCGGGCTGGGGGTCGACTACGAGGGCACCGCCTCGCTGAGTAGCTGCTCCGTGAACTATAACGTGCTGACCTATGCCCGCACCCTGGTGGGGGTGTTCGCTGACATATGCCGGGAACAGGAGCTGCCGACCCCGGACCTGCTGACCGAGTCGGGGCGCGCCCTGACGGCCTATCACGCCGTGCTGATCACCAACGTCATCGACACCGAGCAGGTCCTGTGTGATACGGAACACGATCGTGGCCCACCGGTCGGTCCGATCGCCGGGCTGCAGGACTGCCTGCAGCGCTGCGCGGCCGAAACTGCCGTCGAAGCCTATCGCGTGGCCACCGGTATTCTGCCGGATCTGCGGGTGCGTTTTCTCGACGGCACCCTGAATCTGTCACAGCGTGCCCATGGAGAATCGCTGTACTACGAGCTCTGTCACAAGGTGCAGCGCTTTCTCAAGGACATTGTCGAGCCGCCGCCCGAGCTCAACGAGATCAACCACAAGCTTGCGGACAAGTATTTCTGCAACCTCTCGGTTTTCCAGTCCCTGCCGGACGTCTGGGGCATCGATCAGGTGTTTCCCATCATGCCGCTGCAGCGATTGCACGAATGCCCGGACCGGCGCGCTGTGCTGCAGGACCTCACCTGCGATTCCGACGGCCACGTCGGGCACTACGTCGACAGCGCCGGCGTCGAGACCAGCCTTCCGGTGCACGCCGTACGCAACGGTGAACATTATCTGCTGGGCTTCTTTCTGGTGGGCGCCTACCAGGAGATTCTCGGTGACATGCACAACCTGTTCGGCGACACCGACGCGGTCAATGTCGAGATGTCCGTGGATGGCAGCTACCGCCTGGTGGATGCACGCCACGGCGACACCGTCGACGAACTGCTGCGCTACGTCGAGTTCGAGCCGAAGCGGCTGATGGCGCGCTACCGCGAAAAGATCGCCGCCGCCGGACTCACGGGCCTGGAACGCACCGCCTGCCTGCAGGCGCTCGAGGGCGGCCTCAGCGGCATGACCTATCTGGAAGAAGAGTAGCCGGGTAGCGAGGCAACCATGCGCAGGTTGGGCTGAACAAAGTGAAGCCCAACAGAGGGAATGTTCGCGGCTTCGGTTATGTTAGGCTTCACTTTGTTCGACCCGCCAACGCTTTGAATAATCGGGCCGAAGGCGGGTGCTCATGTCCTCACTTCCGGAATCCGCCACCCCGTGCGAATCCGTCCCAATACTGCTATTGTCGAATACCGAACTTCAGAACCAACAACAACACGAGCAGGAGAAACTGCAATGAAAACCGGCGTAATCGGTCTCGGCGCCATGGGTGCGCCCATAGCCCGCAACCTGCATCGAACCGGCTATCTCGCCTGCGTGTGGAACCGTACGGCGGAGAAGGCGCAACAACTGGCGATCGAAATCGACGTCGCCATCGCAACCGACCCGGCATCGCTGGCGCAACAATGCGATCTCGTCATCCTGGCGGTCTCGGCCGACGCCGACGTACTGGCCGTGATCGAGGCCATGCTGCCCGGGCTGCGTAATGATGCCGTGGTCGTCGATACCTCCACCGTCAGCAGCGAGACAGCCAACCGTGCCGCCGAGTTGCTGCAGCCTGCCGGCGTTGCTTTCCTCGATGCACCGGTCTCGGGCGGCATGGAAGGCGCGCGCAAGGGCACGCTCGCGATGATGGTCGGCGGAGAGTCCGAGGTACTTCGCCAGGTTACACCGGTACTGGACAGCATCGCCGGGCGCATCGAACACATGGGACCGGTTGGCGCGGGGCAGGCGACCAAGGCGGTCAACCAGGTCATGGCCGCCGGCATCAACCAGGCCGTGAGCGAGGCGCTGGCGTTCGCGGAGGCACTGGAACTGCCGCTGGACAAGGTGATCGACGTGGTCGGCTCCGGCGCAGCGGGCAACTGGTTCCTGACCCATCGCGGCCCCACCATGACGCGCGGCAACTACGAGCCCGGTTTCCGCGTTGCGCTGCACCACAAGGACCTCGCGATCTGCAAGCGGATGGCAGAACGCTTCAACGCCGCGCTGCCGGTGGTTGAGATGACACTGATCCATTATCGCCGCCTGATGGAGGCCGGTCTCGGCGATCTCGACATCTCCGCGCTGCATCACGAAAAGCAGGGCATGTTCACAAAGAACAACAAGCGCCCCTAGCCCGTATCCAGGAGGCTGCGCACACCGCGGCCGCCACGGTTCAGTACTGGGTGTAGATCATCGTCGTGGATACGTCCTTGTGACCAAGCAGTTCCTGGACGGTGCGGATGTCGTAACCGTCTTCGAGCAGGTGAGTAGCGAAGCGTGCCGCAAGGTGTGCACATCGATTCGTTTTGTGATTCCGAGCCTGCGTGTGGCCTCCCTTGTGGCGCGGCTCACATTTGTATCGAACCAGTGATGCCACCTGATTTTTCCGCTGTAAGGATCGGTGCAGCGACGTGTTGCTGGAAACACGTATTGCCAGCGCTATTCCCGACCTGCATTGGGATATTTACGCGCCAGTGCAAAGGGCAGGGATGTCTCCTCGTAACCTTCATCCAGATCCAGATTATGAATTTGCCGTGCCCTGTACAGTTGTGTATGTAAAGAGTCAATCAGCGATGCAGGCAGCATAATTACCAGGTCTTTTCTATCTTTCCCGGACCGTACAGTGATCTGCCGGTAATCGATATCGATGTCCTGCACTCTTAGCCGCAGGCATTCCATCTTTCTCATGCCGGTTCCATAATGCAGGCGGGTGATCAGTCCGTTCGTACCGGGAATCTCCTCCAGAAGTTGCCATGTTTCTTTGCGGGGAAGAATTACCGGAAGGTGTTGCAGGCGTTTGGCTCTGACGACATCTTCAAGCCATTCCAGTTTCCGGTCCAGAACTTTTTGGTAAAATAACAGAATCGCTGAAAGCGCCTGGTTCCGTGTCTATGCAGCAACCTTCCGATTGATCGCAAGGTCAGTCAGAAATGCTGTTATCTCAGTCTCACCCATCTCATCGGGATGACGCTTATTGTGAAAAAGAATAAACCTGTGTATCCACTGAATATAGGTCAGTTCGGTGCGCAGACTGTAGTGGCGTACGCGGATCGCTGCGCGCACCTTTTCCAGCAGTGCTGACCTGGCCATCCTTGACCTCTATGACAGATTTGTTTTTTCCGTTAGGCCGTGTTATATGAAGTTAACCTGCTGAATCAGGGAAGATCAAATCTTTAATATGACCTAAAATTTCTTTATACATTCCATGTCGCTTTACAACGAAGGATTTAATAATGAATAAAAGTTTCAAGATAACTGCTCATCTGTTCATTGCAATCATGGTCACATTGCTGAGCAGTGGCTGCAGCAGTGTCAAGATCCGCACGGCGAATTCCCTGTATAACGAAAATGACATCAAGAACATTGCCGTTCTTGGGGAGTCCAGGGTGGAATGGCCGCGCATGGGCAACAATGAGCCCATGCTGGGTATAAACGAAAGCCGCAAGTCTCTTGAGCTGTTGCTTATGCAGGCAAAATCCGCCTTTGCCGACAAAGGGTATAATGTGACACTGTGCGAACCGGCCGGCATCTCCTATAACAACCCGAGGTCGCTTGAACTGGATGTATACAATGATGACAATTCCGGCAACGGTGGGGATGAAAAGGACAAGATAGTGAATATCAGGACCGGGAAGGTGGTGTATGAATATCCCATCATTACTGAAGACGAGGAGTTCCGTGACGCTGTCCGCAACGTTTTCAACGGTATCGAATCCGCTGTAGGCGCGAGGAAACTGGCCATCTATTCCCCTTCTGCCGATGACATCGCGATTATCAATCGCAAGGCCGGTGCAGACGCAATTTGTTTCAACCGCGTCTTCGGAACCAAATTCTCCACGGGGAGGAAGGCCGGCGCCTTTGCAGTGGGCGTTGTGGCCGCGATGTTCGGCTCATACGTTGCGACACCATCCGATACTGTGGAATCCCACTTCACCTGTGTCGACACTGCCTCCGGTGAAGTGCTGTGGCAGCATGGTGTGTACGCGACTGGTGACCCGACTGATCCCTCCGACAAGTTCGTCAGCCAGGTACTGGAATCTTTCCCTGACATGGGTAGCACCATGGACAAGAAATACCAGTAGCACGGGCGCGGCCAGTGGATCGTCCGGTGTGTTCGGGAGCCTGCAGGGTATCCCCCAAAGGGGATACCCATTAGCCGTCTCCGGATTAATTTGGCCTCACTACCCCGAGGCTGGTTACCTGGCCTTCGATGCTCTATCCGTCTGCCGATGATTCCTTCAACCTGATCGATAAAACGACTGTTTCCAGTCAATTAGCCACGGCCTACAGACTCGCGAATCAGTTCCCACTCGCCATCAGGAATATCGCTGTCGACAAATTTCCTGTAACAACCACAACGTTCCAGTTGAACGTCGGCCAATGACAGGTAGCAAGGACCCATGTCCAGCCAGTCACGTCCATGCCGATGATGTCGATATCGCGGTCTCCCGCCGCGAGCCGCCGTGCCAGCTGCTCGTGCTGGTCGGCATCCACCGGTAACGGGACTATTTCGATACGCCAGTGTGCCGGACTGCCGGGTACAACGTGCCGTAACCGGCCATTGCAGGCCGTTATTGTTCCGCGAGCGCCAGATCTGATTTCATGTGATTATGGGTAACCCGCGCCTTCCACTCGCGGGGCGTGAGTTCGAGCACCCGACTCGCCGGGTAGAAGCTGATGCGTTGTAGCACATCGACCAGGTACTTGTAAGGATCGATGCCTTGTAGCCGGCATGTCACCAAAAAACTCGGGATAATGCACGCCACCGCGGTCCATCTGGTACCAATCGGCATTATTGCGGGCCAGGCGCGAGACCTCAAGGCCGAGAATGATCCCCGCCCGCGCGAGCGCCATTTCCGCGGTCATACGAGCGATGCCACTGCGATCTGTGGCGCTGGCGCCGGACAGCCCTCAGGTCTTCGTCGATTATACTCACCTGGTCACGTTGCCAGCCGAGCGCGCAGGCTCTATCGACCAGTGCATAATGTCGTTCGGTGGATTCGCGGTGGTGCTCGACCTGGGTGGTGGTGGATTGGCGTACATAGTCGAAGGCGGTGCGGTGCAAATGAGCGGGCTTGACCCTGCTGTTGTCAGTTATCGATGTTCTCCTCGATCCTGCCATCAGGACGTTTCGTCTGTGCGATCAGGCGAGCTAGCACTTCGATGGCGGCCTCGCGTTGTTCGTCGTTGAGTGTGTGCCCACACGGCTTCGTGGGGGCAGGGGTTGTCCAAGAACACCAGATCCCGTTGCTGCACAGTGGCTCTCCTCTGAAGTGGTGGCACGTTGCAGGAGAGCACTACGATTCGCGGGCATGCAACAACTCATGGAGTGAGGCGAGCTGAGGGATAAAACCCGGTTGTGTGTCATTGCAGCGGTTAGTTTGTTGCGCAGGCCAGTCGGTCCACTCGGCAGGAATCAGCGAACGACTTTCATCGGGCAGCGCGTTAAAGGGGACGGAGGGATTAAATAATGACCAAATCTGTAAAGTGGTTAAAAAATAATCCCTCCGTCCCCTTTAACACTCATCGCTTCAGCCGGTTACACCCGGGCCGCAAACGCCGGTTCACCTTTCCGGGCTTCGAGTTTTACTGGGAGCCGGACAGCAAGGGGGTTCCTCGGGTGTGGCGGCGGACATCGAAGACAAAACTGCGTGCCAGCCTCAAGGCGTGCAAGGACTGGCTCAAGGCCCATCGACACTGGCCATTGCCCCTTCTGCTTGCAACGATGAAGCGAAAGGTGCGTGGACACTACAACTATTACCGTGCGGTAGGCAACAGCCGGGGTTTGTGGGTATTCTACAAGGAAGTGGTGAAACTGCTGTATCAGTGGCTGAACCGACGGAACCAAAGGCGGAGTCTGACATGGGCGAAATTGAGACGGGTTCTGCAGTAGTTTGCGTTTCCAGGGCCTTATCAGTCGGCCGGTCAGATCGGGAATTGGGGGCTTGCGTGAAGGGTCTATTTTCTGTGCGAGTGAGTATGACTGAAGAGCCCGGTGCGAGAAAATCGTACGCCGGGATCTGTGCAGGGTTGCGCCGTGTAACCGGTTGTTCCTACTGCGACGCTGAATAAAAGATATTGAGATAACAAATGACGCACCATGAAGTACATAGGTCACATCGCGTAGGTTGGCTGCGTGCCGCTGTATTAGGTGCGAATGATGGTATCGTATCTACTGCTAGTCTTATTATTGGTGTTGCGGCCGCAAGTACCACACAGGCGAACATACTTCTAGCAGGGGTTGCTGGTTTGGTTGCAGGAGCCATGTCGATGGCGGCTGGCGAATACGTGTCCGTCAGTTCCCAGTCCGATACAGAGAATGCGGATCTGGCACTCGAAAAAGTATCATTAGAAAACGATATCGAGTTTGAGAAAGATGAACTCGCAAAAATATACCAAAACAGGGGGCTTGAGCCTGTTTTAGCAAAACAAGTTGCTGAACAACTAATGGCTCACGACGCGCTAGGGGCGCATGCTCGAGATGAAATTGGCATATCAGAGAGTGTCAGTGCCCGGCCAGTTCAAGCCGCTATTTATTCAGCCGGAACATTTACACTCGGAGCCGCACTCCCTTTAATAGTGGCATGGGCCACACCAGGTAATTACCTAATAACTGCAGTTGCAGTTTTATCGCTTGTATTTCTAGCCCTACTAGGTGGAATTGCTGCACGTGTTGGAGGCGCTCGAATTACTGTCGGTGCAATTAGAGTGACTTTTTGGGGTGCGCTAGCAATGGGTTTAACAGCAGTAGTAGGTCGTATATTTGGCGTGGTAGCATGATGAGGCATTTATTAGTTGTGCACACCTCATTAGAAACAGGTATCAAATCAGCCCAGTCCGACGCCTGCTACCTAGGCGCGGCTGGCTTCAAACGTACAACGCAACATGATGAGTAACAGGGAAATAACCAATTATATCCAGGTGTCGGAACGTATTGCTTCATCAGGACAACCTGTAGACGATTATTTCAAGTATATTGCTTCGGCTGGTTATGAGGCGGTAATTAATCTAGCCATGCCTAATTCTGAAAATGCCATCCCTGAAGAAGGCAATATTGTTACAGCATTACAAATGCTGTACATACATATTCCAGTCCCATTTGAGGCGCCAGACAAAATGCACCTACAGGATTTCATAAATGTAATGCGTGCTTTCACTGACAAAAAAGTATGGGTTCATTGTGCCCTCAACTACCGAGTGTCTGCATTTCTGTACCAATATGAGCGCCTGGTTAATAAATGTAACGCAGAAGATGCGCGAAAAGTCATGTTGCCATCTTGGGAACCAGATAAAGTGTGGCAACAATTCATGAAAATTGAGGCAAATGAAATTACGTTATCAGTATGAATAACGAGATGTGAGGCCCCGTTTCTTCACTTGTTATGCATCTAGAGAAAAGTATGAATAGCCACGATGTTGCACCCAATGCAGATTTGACGCCTGATCAAATTAAATTGGTGAAGTGGCTTACTGATGCCGAGGTCCAGGCAATAGATAATGCTCTGCTATCTAATACCAGCGACAAATGGCTGAAGGTGGCAAGAGTCGTAGGCACGACCATGATGGAATTATCCATCCGAGTAGAAGGCATTCCTGACGCATAATATTTGCAGCGTGTAAAAAGCTCGTGAATCATGGATTGCTTGAGTCGCAAGGCAATTTATCCTACATGCGATATGGCGAAGTACGGAGACCCGGTGGAAATGAAATATTACAAATCACTCCTGCAGAGCGCATTCGTCGTTAGCGCTCCTCCTTCGGCGGCAGAGCTCAAACGCTATAAGCCATAAAAAAACATTCGCCATAGTTTTACTGATATTCGGTCAAAATGCCTTATATGCATTACTTGGTGAGGAAAGAGATTGAGAATATATGCAAAGTGTGGACGGCATCTCCATAGAAGAACCGATAGTTGATAACGATGACTGGCTTTTGCCTGTTTAGTGTAATGTCGCGGGTCTATGAAAAATCACTGTAAAGCCCACCATGCTCAATTCTGGTCTTGTTTGGGCAGATACAGAAGTAAGAATTAAGGGTGGTGTAATTTATCTTTCAATTGAAACTGCCTTAGTAGGCATGGGTGATCAATCATCTGATTGCGGCCCGGCCAAGTTAGGAGATAGAAAAACCTGAGAAGTACAAAGTTATGTATCTAAGCCAGAATTACTCAGCAAATGAAATCGGAGAAATTTAAATTGGGTTATATCAAGGCGCCCCAGCCGACATCGATGTTATCGCGCCGCATTGGCTGAGCTTCTCGGCGTTGGAGCGTAGAGAGCATGCACAATGGCAAAAGTAAAAAGAAGCTCAAGCTTGCCCAAAAGCAAGCAAAGAAAAAAGCTAAGGAAGCACGGCAGAAGAAATACATCTGGGTCTTCATGAATGGCAAGCAGGTAAAGATCAAGCGCCCTGAAACAATAGATGAAGTAGATCAAGAAGAATTTATAAGAAATAACGCAGACCCGATGTGGTTTCATCTAAATGAAATGTGGGAGTACGTGGAGAAGGAAGAAGATTGAATGAAACTAAATCAGGATTGCGAGACAAACGTCCGTTCATGAATATTATTAGCGAACCTTGCCCGGAAAATAATTTTCACGGCGAACATGCGGAACTGATCTTGTCGAGTCTAGTTGGTATGACGGGCAGGAATTTGGTTGATCCGAAACAATCTGATAAAGAACGCTATCGGTCGCTGTTCGAGGCACCATTTGGTGTTGTTTCGCACAATACTGAAGCTGATCCAGTCTTCAATTATGGCAACAAAGTTGCTTTAGAACTCTTCGAAATGAAATGGGATGAATTTATCAAGTTGCCATCCAGATTATCTGCAGAGCAACAAATCAGAGAAGAAAGAAAGAAATTGCTCGCGCGTGTAACCGAATTTGGTTACATAGAAGGCTATAAAGGAGTGCGAGTATCTTATTCTGGAAAGCGGTTTTTTGTTGAAGATTCAATTGTCTGGAATCTGATAGATGAAAATGGCATTTATCGTGGGCAAGCAGCTGTATTATACAAATGGTCAAGGCTTTGATTATTGGTAACAAGAACCCATCTCAAAAGTATGATCCGGGGTTTCGTGTTCAGGCACGGGACTCGTACCGGTTTGGCAGAACAGGCGCCACGCCGGGAAAAGGCAGCGCTATTACAGCGGATATGTCCCCCGCGGGGGCGCGGGTTCTATATGTGAATTTTGAGATAGGTCCTAATTACAAAATGTTAGATTATTAGACCCGGTGTGATTGAAGTTGATAGTAATTCCCGGGACAATTTATAAGTAGGGAGACATTATATATATCTGTTCCCTTTGCATGCTCACATTGCACGCTTCTGCTGGCGACGATGAAGCGGAAGTTACGTGTGCACTACAATGATTTTCATGCGGTAGGCAACAGCCGGGGTTGTGGGTGTTCTACAAGGATGCGGCGAAGTTGCTGCATAAGTGGCTGAACCGGCGAAGCCAGTGACGGAGTCTGACATGGCCGAGATTGAAAAGGGTACTGCAGCGGTTTGCCTTTACAAGACCTTTTCAGCATGCCGGTCAGATCGGGAATCGGGAGCTTGCGTGAAGGGGCTGTCATCTGCGCGAGTAAGTACATTTGAAGAGCCCGGTGCAGGATAATCGCATGCCGGAATCTGTGCAGGGCACGCCGGGAAACTGGTGTCTCAGCCGCGATGGTGACATAACGCAGACACTTTTACAAACCAGCAATCAACAAAAAACATAAGGTATCTACAATGACGACGGTAATCATATTCCAAGAAGTACAAGACGGTTCGGTCTGGGCCAACGCCTGGAAGAAAGGACCTGGAAGCCGGCACGACATGTTCGGGAAACTGGGTATCAAATGCCGGAACTTCCGCGACCCACAAGACCTTAATGCGACGGGGCTCATGGTGGAAATACCCGATATGGTGAAATTCCTGGAGTTGCTGCAGTCCGACGAGGGCAAGAAAGCAATGCGCGAGGACGGACTGAAGGTAGAGACGATGCGGATGTTGGTCGAGTTTACTCCCTAATCGGAGAGCAACTGAATGAGCGCATAACTACGCACTGAAGCGAACGACGTTGGGCCGTTTTATCAGCAATTGACGCCTCTCAAGGACGCTGTCGCATAGGTTGGGCCATTATGTGCATTAGTGACATGAAGAAAATCTACTCACTAAGATCTGATGCTCGATATATCGAGAACGTGCAAATAGCAACGCTTGAAACGGACAAATATTGAATTGTCTCTGAGCATGGTATTTTTGGTTCCGCGCAGTGGTGGCAAGCCGTAGATCAAGGAGAGATTGAGGTTCTCACAGTTGAGGGATATATCTCAGATGTTTACATGGCGGGCCACAACGACTTCCCAGAGTTCAAAATAAAATCGAATAGTAATGTAACCTCTTGGGAACGTAAGGCGGACATTGGTCTTTATAAAGTAGGGACATTAGTCAAACTTGAATACGTTCTCAAAAAAAATGTTTCGACAACAAAGTCAGTCCAACTCGACTAAATGTGTGGGTGCAAGAATGAAACACATGGCTAAATTTCGCTCCTTCCACTCGAGCCTCCGCGGGATTGCAAGACACTGACGCTTTTCACAGCCACTTATCGCCAGCGTTGCAAAGATCCTCTCTCTCACCGGAGAGTGTTGTAAAAGGGTGCAGCCCCTTCTCCCTGCGGAGAAGGTTGGAATGAGGGGATATGAAATCAGGCGGTTATCCTGTTTTATCCCTTCACCCTAACCCTATTATGCCCTTCAGGGTGCTCCCGCAGGGAGGGGGGGTTGCGACACCCTCCACCGGGAGGGGAGGTCTGTTTTCTTGAATTCATCAGGAGTGAACTTGAGAATCATCTGGAAGACAACATGCAGCCCCAGATATACAAGCACATTACCCCGTTCAAACCGAATTCTTTTACAACAGTAAGGTTGTCTTGTCGATATGTTGCACATCTATCGATATGCATGCGTTAAATAACCATGGATAAATCAAATCGAAATGTTGCGTTGTTTGTTATAGTGACATTAGGACTTTTTGATGGCGTAATAGCCTTATCATCAGTAACGGTGTTAATACCCGCATTCGACAATTTGGAGCCGGTGACGATAAATTCACAGAAAGTACATGTAAACGAATCACCAAGTGCAGGTTTTGGTGGAATACTCGCATAGATAGCGCAGATAATAATATCGGAAAGTGACTTCGCGAATGCAAACAATTACTATATGTACGATCTGGACACAACGATCGAATATATCCGCTCCGGGGTGAAATAGAGGCACTGATTGCTAAAACCGGGACCGCAGAAGAACGGAGAATTATTTTGCAATTATCCAGGAATAATATAGTAATCCTTCCATATAAGGACGTACTTGCCGCAGAGTACAAACGCAAGAAAACATCGGTGGTCTATGGACTGCTTGTCATTGCAGGCTTTTATTTGCCCTACATGATGTTGAAATAGTCGAAAGACTAGTAACATAAGGATCTACCTCATGAAGCCAAGGATCACTCTTATCACCATTGGGGTAAATGACCTGGAGGAATCTCTCCGTTTCTATCGCGATGGCCTGGGTCTAAAAACTGATGGAATCGTCGGCACAGAGTTCGTGCATGGCGCGGTCGCGTTCTTCGAGTTACAAGGAGGCCTGAAGATGGCAATCTGGCCCCGCGAAAGCATTGCCCATGACACGGGTCTTTCGCTCTGTGCTCCAAGCCCGATCGAATTCACAATCGGGCACAACGTATCTTCCAAAGCCGAAGTTGATGCGGTAATGGAACAGGCAAGGAGCGCAGGGGCGCTTGTCGTCAAGCCTGCCCATGATACCTTCTGGGGAGGCTATGCGGGTTATTTTCAGGATCCTGACCAGCATTTTTGGGAGGTTGCATGGAACCCTGAGTGGGCTATAAAAGAATGAGGCCTAACACCTATCAGGTGCGCGCGCATCATCTCCTTGAAGTAGTTTTTACCAACCTGTGGGTGGCGATGTTCCTCATTGCCGAGACTGCTTTCGCGGAACCGATAAATGTAGCGAATCCGACTCCGAACACAGGGGCAATATTTTCCGACGAATGGAAGTCGGTGGACGAGTTCAAACTCGGTATTCGGGGCAAGCTGGATGTACCAGGATGCGACAATGAAGCCTGGTGTCACCATATCGATCAGATCGCTCAGACCAGCCGCACCTATTTCACCGTGAAACGAAATCCTGGCCAGGCGACGAAGGTGACAGGACCATCCTTCGACTGTAACAACGTCAAGGCCGGGAGCATTGAAGCGATGATCTGCGGCGATGAGGAATTGTCGGCGCTCGACCGCAAGCTCTCCGGCATCTATGCCGCTGCAACCAGGAAAGCGGTGAACGAACATCCACCGCTGCTTAAAGCCGAACAAATAGGCTGGATCAAGGGTCGCAGCGAGTGCTGGAAGGCCGATGAAAAGCGAGAGTGCGTAAGGAACGAATACGAGCGCCGCATAGCTGAACTGCAGGCCAGGTATCGGCTCGCTTCATGGAACGGTCCTGTACACTTCATCTGCGACGGCAACCCTGCCAACGATGTCGTTGCGACGTTCTTCCATACCGTCCCGCCAACGCTGATTGCCGAACGCGGGGACAGCGTCTCGTTGATGTATCAACAGCCGGCCGCTAGCGGAACCCGGTACCAGGGCCGCAACGAGAGCCTCTGGGAGCATCAAGGCGAAGTTTTGATAAACTGGGGCTATGGGGCACCCGAAATGCGCTGCAAAAAGGCACCGTGAGGGGCGCCCAGGCTGTTCGTGTAGATACACGAAACGCGTCGGGCAGGTATGATGGGTTCCCGAACAGGCCTACGGTATGAGGCTGCATGCGAACATTCGTGTTCACATCTGCTGGTTGTGTTCTACGGGGGCAGAACCCGGGTATTGCACCTCACCCCGGTGAGTTAGCTGCGCCGCCGGCATGGTCGGCTGTTATCGTATTTTCTATCCTGGGGTTTCTGCCGGTTGCCGCATACCTGTGGGCCGGTGTATCCATGCCGGCTACCCTTTGCTGGAGGAATCGCAAGTGTTTCAGCTGTTATTACTGCTTCCAATCATCATCGCTGTATTCACCAAAGGGGAGTTCCTGTAAATGGGGGAGACAGTCATGGGCAAGAACCGGATGGAAACATTCTTTGATGGCGTAGTCGCCATCATCATTACCATCATGGTGCTGGAAATGAAGGTGCCTCATGGGGACAGTATTGCAGCGTTGTCTCCTTTGATTCCGGTTTTGTTGAGTTATATTCTCAGCTTCTTGTACCTCGGAATTTACTGGAACAATCATCATCACATGATGCACGCTGCCCACCTTGTCACAGGGTCGATGCTTTGGGCGAATCTGCACCTTTTGTTCTGGCTTTCCCTGATTCCGTTCACAACGGGCTGGATGGGAGAAAACCATTTTGCGACACTACCGGCAGCCGCTTATGGTGTAGTGCTACTGATGGCGGCGATCGCGTATTGGATACTGCAACAAAGAATCATCGCCTCTCAGGGAGAGAATTCGGTCCTGAAAAAGGCCGTGGGCAACGACTGGAAAGGCAAGCTCTCTCCGCTATGTTATATTGTCGCGGTCGTGCTGGCATTCCTGTCGCCCTGGATATCAATGGCAATCTACGTCTTCGTCGCGCTCATGTGGGTTGTTCCAGACAAACGCATCGAACGCGTCCTTGCCGGAAGGGAAACATAACAAATATAGCAACGTACACGCTGAAAGCAGCGCTTGATAAATGAAGGAGGCCGTGATGCAGAGTAAACGCTTATCCAGGAGGTTGTCGGACTTGGGACTGAGCTGCTGCGCCGGTGGGAGAGCGCCCCGGTTTCTCGAACTTTTTCGTCAAATAGCTACGGCTATTCTCCTCAAACGATGGAAAAAATGGCCTCGCCCTCCCACCTTGCTCGCTACGATCGCCCAATTCCGACAGCCTCCTGGAACTCATTTTTTAAAAGGGTTATCTTTATCTTTGCTCATATTGATCGGTGGAGCCTGTGCATCCTTTCCGGTAAAATCACATGAGGAAATCGAAATGCCTGAAAGAATCGAGGCCGATGTCATTTCGGTCCTTGCCAATGGCGATCCAAATTCCTACCAGTTCTCTGTAGGAATACACAGCCCCGATAAAGGTTGTGAACAATATGCGGATTGGTGGGAAGTGCTCTCTGAAACCGGCACCTTGATCTACCGGAGAATTTTGATACACAGCCATGTTCATGAACAACCATTTATTCGTTCAGGGGGCGCAGTCCGGATAGCTGCAGATGAGGTTGTGTATGTTCGAGCCCATATGCACCCGGCAGGCTACGGTGGCAGTGTGTTTAAAGGCTCGGTGCAAACCGGATTTCAAAAAGTCACTGTTGTTGGCCCCGGCTTTGCAGCAGAAGTTGAGAGGGAACCTCCACAACCCGATGATTGTGCCTTCTGATGCCCAATGGTCTTTCTGCATTAGGCCGATGGCATGCTCCTGGATCTTCCACGGGTTGGCTGCTATGTGAAACCGACGCACCTGTTTCCCTTGCTGAGCATATGTCTGAATGGGTGCATCTGCTGAATGTGGAGGTAACGCTTGTAATCGGGGACGAGGAAACTGCCGAAGTTGCAACCCGGGCGCGTGCTTCATAGACAATACGATTTCAACCGGCAAGCGATTGTGGACCATGCATCATGATAATCTCCATCCCTGGCAGCACAGCCACACCTTCGGCCAGGATCTGAAGCGTTCCGGTGAGGTGCGGACCAACATCGTGATCGCGATCACCGCGACCATGATGCTGGTCGAAGTGTTCGCAGGACTGGTGTATGGCTCCATGGCCTTGCTGGCCGACGGTTTGCACATGGCCTCGCACGCGGTGGCGCTCGGTATCAACGCCTTCGCCTACGTGTATGCAAGGCGCCACGCACACAACCGGGATTTCAGCTTCGGCACGGGCAAGGTCAACGCGCTCGGCGGGTTTACCGGCGCCGTTCTGCTGGCCGTGTTCGCGGCGTTGATGGCCTGGGGCAGCGCGATGCGACTGCTGCAGCCAGTGGAAATCATCTTCAACCAGGCCATTTTCGTGGCCGTCATCGGGCTGCTCGTCAACGGAGTCAGCGCACTCATTCTCGGTGCGGACGACCATGACCATGCGGATCATCACAATGGACATGAGCATCCCCATGTCCACCACCACGACCACAATCTCAAATCCGCCTACCTGCACGTGATGGCGGATGCGCTTACCTCCGTACTGGCAATTATCGCGTTGCTTGCGGGCAAGTATTTCAATTACATCTGGCTGGATCCGACGATGGGCTTCGTTGGTGCTGTCCTGGTGACCCGCTGGTCGCTGGGCCTGTTGCGTTCCACCAGTGCCATCCTGCTGGACAGGCAGGGTCCGGAGGCCATCCGGCGGAAGGTCAGGGAGTACATCGAGTCGGATGAGGACAGCAGGGTGGCCGACCTGCACCTCTGGTCGATTGCTCCGAATCTTTATGCCGTGGCGGTTACTGTGGTGGCGCATGCGGCCGCGACGCCCGACGAGTACAAGGCGCGCATTCCGGACGACCTCGGCCTGGCGCACATCACCATCGAGGTTCACGAGTGCGAGACCCAGGATGCGCACTCTGGTTGCTAGGCGTGGGGTGGAACGTCCATTTCCCGATTTTGTGGAGGGTACGGTATGCTCCGGAGTAAGGTTGCGCCGATGACCCGGCTCGTCAAATCCCTGCAGGCCTGGAACACGCGCGCCTTTGCCGGGGCCCTGAAAGCGGAAATCCTTGACCAGGGTGCCGGGACCTTGCCGCTGCAGGAGTGCACCTCGCTCGGCGGCCGCATCGATGGCGATGCTCTGGACATAACCGTACTCGGCATGAGCGAGAATGCAGCGGAAATCGCAGTCAGGCTCGGGGTGTTTTTAACTGAAATCATGGGTGGCTGCAGTTGCGGCGATGATCCCGTGGAGAGCAATACCTGGTGCGTGTTACGGGTCAGGATCGACAAGGCGACCGCCGCGGCATGCTTCCAGGTCATATCGGAATGAAGGGTCGGCTCCGGCAAATTTCCCGTGGCACCTGGACCGGGCAGGGAGTGTACCGTGCCACCCGGATGCTGTTGTGTTGCACATGTGGTCGATGATATGACGGCAACAGCCGACCTGCAGCCGGACGGGCTGACGCAGCTACGGGAAATCGTGGTGACGGCGGCACGGGAGGAACTGTTGCCGCGTTTTGCGAAAGTGGCGCGCGGTCGCAAGGCCGATGGCAGCGTGATCACCGAGGCGGATCTGGTGGTGCAGGAATGCATTGCCAGGCAGTTGCAGGCGCATTGGCCGGACAGCGTGTTTCTGGGCGAGGAAATGGCCGCCTCTGAACAGGATGCCTTGTTGAGATCGGGCAGGCTGCTGTGGTGCCTCGATCCCCTCGACGGTACGGGGAATTTTGCGGCGGGTATCCCGTACTTTTCGGTATCGCTGGCCCTGCTGGAGCAGGGGGGGATCGCTGCGGGGATCGTCTATGACCCGCAGCGCGATGAATGCTTCGCCGCCCTGCGCGGCCAAGGTGCAACCCTGAACGGTGTCGCGCTCACGGCCAGCCGTGCCGGGGTGTCGCTGCGGCAGGCAACCGCCATGATCGACTTCAAGCGTCTGCCGCGTGAACTGGCGGTGCGCCTGGTTACGGAAATCCCCTATGCCTCCCAGCGCAGCTTCGGCTCGGTGGCGCTGGACTGGTGCTGGATCGCGGCCGGGCGCTGCCACGTCTATCTGCACGGCAAACAGAATATCTGGGACTACGCCGCCGGCAGTCTGGTCCTGGATGAGGCAGGCGGTCACTCGTTGACCCTGTCCGGTAAGCGTGTCTTCGTCAATGCCTTGCAGGCGCGTTCGGCGGTGGCTGCACTGGATGCGAAACTGTTCGCCGAGTGGACGCGCTGGCTGGGCATAGAACCTGATGCGCCATGACAACTTCCTGCCGTCTCGACGGGATCCCCGCTGTCGGGATTCACCGACCCGGCTCAAACTGCAACTGAATAAGCGGATCATCGCAAGTTTGATTGGCTGACCAGCCCGGAGGCCTGGATTGCACTCGCTACCCTGACGGCGCTGGAGATCGTCCTCGGCATCGACAACATCATCTTCATCACGATTCTGGTCGGCCGCCTGCCGGAGCGGCAGCGCAACTTCGGCCGAACGGTCGGTTTGAGCCTGGCGATGCTGACGCGGCTTGCACTGCTGTCTTCGATTGTCTGGGTAATGGGACTGACCGAATCCTTGTCCACCCTGCTGGGCAACGCCATCTCGGCACGCGACATCATCCTCATCGGCGGCGGTCTGTTCCTACTGGCCAAGGCGACGCGCGAAATCCATGCCAGCCTGGAGGGCGCGGACGGATATCCCCCCGCTACGGCCGCAGCGGTCCTGGGTGCGGTGCTGGTGCAGATCGCAGTACTGGACATCGTGTTCTCGCTGGATTCCGTGATTACCGCGGTCGGGTTGGTGGAACATGTCAGCATCATGGACATTGCCATTGCCATTGCCATTGTCCTGGCCGTGGGAGTGATGCTGTTGGCGGCCAAATCCATTGGTGATTTCGTCAATACCCACCACACCATCAAGATCCTGGCACTGGTCTTCCTCATCCTGGTCGGTGTCACCCTGATCGTGGAGGGTTTCGACATGCATGTGCCCAAGGGCTAGATCTACTTCGCCATGGCCTTCTCTGTGGTGGTGGAGATGCTCAATATTCGCCTGCGGCGCAAACTGTTGCAGCCGGAAAAACTGTACGCGCACCGGAACGACTAACCCGTCCCGGCGGTTAGCCGGTCCAGCGCATTCATGCCATACTTCTCACTGTGGTTGAGCGATACGGTGAAGTGATGCGGGACCTGTTTGCCTACGGCACCCTGATGTGCGCCGACATCATGCGGGCGGTCAGCGGCTGCAGCATGGTGGCGGGAATTCCCACCGTGCTGCGCGATCACTGCCGCCTGTACGTTCGCGGCGAGCGCTATCCCGGCCTGCTCGCACGCCCGGGGGCGAGCATCGCGGGGATTGCCTACCGCAATCTTCCCGCGGCCGCCTGGGCACGGCTGGATCGCTTCGAGGGCGAAATGTACCTGCGCCGGACCGTCGAGGTGGAAATCGGCGAGAATCGGTTTCACCGGGTGCAGACCTACCTTTTCCGTCCCGAACTGGCCGCCCGCCTCGAAGACAGGGTGTGGGAACTGGAGGACTTCCTGCGGCACGGCAAGGCGGATTTCGAAAGCGCTTATCGCGGCTATGCGGCGCTTGTGGAATGCTCCGCGGCTCGGGGGGAGATTGAATGGTGAAGCCGGCAAGACACAACCGGCTGGCGTGCTTTATTCGCGATATCCGGCAACACACGCCGTTTGTACGCCTGCTGGTCCTGATGCTGATACTCTGGGTAGCCTTCTCCAGCGCCCTGTTCCTGGCCGAGCATAACGTGGAAGGTGCCACGATCACGCAATTCGGTGAAGCCCTCTACTGGGGCGTGGCGGCGTTCTCCACGGCGGGTATCGCCGATACGCCGCACTCAGAACTCGCCATGCTGATCGGCGGTATCTGGATCGTTCTCGGTTCCGCGCTGTTTTTCGGCGCCATCGTGGCCACCATCACCACTTATTTCATGCGCCCCATGCAGCGCCCCGGCAAGCGCATCATCGATACCATCGAGTACAACCTGGAACAGCTGAACGACCTCACGCTGGAAGAGCTGGACCTGTTGAAGGAGACCGTGGACATGCTCATCATGCATATGGAAAGCCTGAAAACGAAACGTCGTAGTGGCCACCTTCCGCGGCACCGGCAGCTAGCTGCTTCCGATGACCGGAGACCATAACAGGCAGGGCAAGACCGGTGCGGGGGTGCTGCCTTTCGCCGTGCACACGGGCCGGGTGCGATTCCTGTTTCACAGGACCTTCAGCGGCCGGCGTGCCGGCCTGCTGGTGGATTTCGGCGGCGGCTGCCGTGTGGATGAAACCCGGGTACAGGCCGCCGCCCGGGAGTTCGTCGAGGAAACCGAGGCGATGTTCCTGGCCCCCGATATCCGGCAGGCATCCCTCGCGGGAGCCGGCTACCGGCGCCAGTTGATCGAAATGGAGACGCTGCTGGTGCGGACCCGTGCGGAACATCCCGACTGGTACTGCCGGAGGGTCTCCGGCCCCGGCAGGGCTAAGCGTGACTGGCGTACCTATTTCGTCGAAGTCGCGTACCGGGACGTGGCCGCGATGAATGCAGCCTGGGCTGCCGATGACGGCCGGTGTTTCAGGAAGCGCCGCGAACTGGTCTGGGTGACCGCGCAGCGGCTGCTGGAATTTTTCTCCACACAACCGGAACGACTCTGGAAACGGGTGCGTGAACTGGAAGGTGCGCCGGAGGTCATCCATGCGATCCGGCAGGTGCGGGAAGGGGGCAGCCCGCCCGCCTCCAGGATCGGGCCCTGCTAAGATAGAACCTATCTCAACATTATGGAATCGAACATTTCGAGATGTTATGCCGACTGGTTGGTACGGGTAGGACCTGCGCCCCGCCGGGAATAAGCCGGTATTCTGGTCCCGTTCCGTTCCCCGCGGGGGCGCGGGTCCTACATGCACAGGACGAACCTTTGGATGGTGAAATCTGAGATAGGTTCTAATCAGACCGAAAAGGAGTGAGCGATGGGAGCGACCCCCCCCCGGGGTGACAGCAAGCTGGATGCGGTGGTTGCCGGTGCACGGCGCAGCCGCGACGAGCGCGAACAGGGCTACCGCGAACAGGCGCTGAAACTGTATCCCTGGGTATGCGGGCGCTGTGGACGGGAATTCACTCGTGCCAACCTGCACGAACTCACCGTGCACCACCGCGACCACAATCATGACAACAACCCCCCGGACGGCAGCAACTGGGAGTTGCTGTGCCTGTATTGCCACGACAACGAGCATGCCCGCTACCTCGACGGGGTGCCTGCCGGGAGTGGAGCGGCTGCCGGCAGCGGCGAAGGGCAGGTGAAGCACAAGGCGTTCGCCGGTCTGGAGTCGCTGCTGAAGCCAAAGAAATGAAGGGCAGTAGTGCCCGTAGGGCTGAGTTTGCGAAGCCCAACGAGAGGCGCTTCACTCATTCATTTCATGTTGGGCTTTAGCCTGCTCAACCCAACCGCACTCACTGCGCGAGGTGCTGCAGAGCCGCTTCCACCTCCCCAGCTTGTCGTGCGATCTTCGCATGCAACACGACATTCCAGCGGTTGCGAACTGTTTGTCGAAGGAGGCACTGGGGTTCACGGCGATTCCTCGGGCTGGTGATGCATGCCCGGCGATGATGTCCGGGGAGTGGATGAGCGGCGTCAAAGTCCGCCTGCATCCTTTCCGGGAATACGCTGCATTACGGATGGGGATGTGATATTAGTCCACCAGGATTCGTTTTCGTTATCCGGAGGATATGCCCGCAGGTCGTATTGGCATGCTCGTAACGTGGGTATGCATATGCTGGACTTTGAATTGCAGCCAGAACACAAGGTGCTGATCGTCACGCCGCGGGCTGCGCTGGAAGCAGCGGATTTTGCGCGAATGGTACGGGACGTGGACCCGTTCATTGAGCGTGAGGGCGGTCTCAACGGACTGATGATAGATTCTGGTTCGTTCCCGGGCTGGTATGATTTCCATGCGATGATTTCGCACATTCGTTTCATCAGCGATCACCACCGGGCGATCCGGCGGGTTGCGTTCGTCACCGACAGCCCCGTGCTGACGCTGCTACCAAGACTTGCCGATCATTTCGTGACCGCGCAGGTGCGGCACTTCCGTCATGCAGACCGGGAAGCCGCCCTAGACTGGCTGACGGAGGAGGATATTGAATGAAGTCCTTGCTGGTGCGTATCGTCTCCGGATTCCTGCTGCCGGTCAGCCTTGCCGTGTGGCTGTTACCCGGCACCTTGCAGGCAAACCCCGGTATTTTTCCAGGCAGCTATTTCGCAGGCCATGTGCTGCGCATGGGCGGGACGCTGGTCAGCAACCTGGACACACCCACGGGTCTGCGCTGGGAGGACTACGATATCGTGCGCGTGGCCGAGGACACGCGTATACCCGCCATTCCCGGTCACGGGCTGGAGATCTACGCCGAACTTTATGGCCTGCCGCGGGAGGCGACGGTGACGCTGAAGGTGACCCGTGCGGTGCGGGGTGCGGTCGCCGCCAGCGTGGATCCGGTGTACACCCGCAGGCAGCGGCTGGAGTATCTGGCGAAGGACAATGTGCATCGGTTTTCCTATGTCTATTTCCTCGACCTTGAGGCCGAATTGCTGCCGGGTGTTTGGGTGATCGAGCTTGCCAGTGAAGGGCGGCAAATTCTCCGGCAGGAATTCGAGATCTACACCGTGGATTCCTGATACCATCCCGGCTTTCCTGCGGGGCCTGCCAATCTGTAACAATTTAGAAGGGGAATCCTGATGAAGGTAGCATATATATTTTCCACCCAGGGGCATAGCGTTTCCTACAAGCTCGGCAAGATGATCCTGCCGCAACTCGAAGAGGGCCGGCATGGTGTGCAAGTCGTCGGCATGTTCTTTTTCGAGGACAACAACTATGTACTGGTGAAGGGCGATCCGCTGGGGGAACGCCTGGCGAAGGTCGCCGCGGAGAACAACATCCTGTTGATGGGCTGCGACCAGTGTTGCTATGAACGGGAGATCGATAACAAGCTGGTGGACGGCGCGGTGATCGGCTGTTTCCCCAATCTGTATGAGGCTCTGGCCGGCAATCCTCCCGATCAGGTGATCACCCTGTAGACTGATTATCTTAAAGGGATCATGGTGAGCGATGCGGGTACAGTCATCTATGACTTGAATGACGTTACTTAACGCGCGTCATCGCGAATGGCGTCTGTATCACCACGGTTACCTGGTTTTGGGTATTGGAAAGCGGCTTTCATCCATGACTTACTTCCTGATCTTGATGACCCGGCTTTCAATGCCTTTTTTCGTCAGCCGGCTGCGAGCATTGTTCAGGGCGCCGGTATCGTGGAATGGACCGACCCGCACGCGGTGGTAGGTGTCCTTGTTATCGATGGTGACTTTCTGGATGCTGGTCTCCAGCCCCAGTAGCGCGAGCTCAGCCTTGAAGCGTTCCGCCTGTTCAGCGTTGCGAAACGAACCGACCTGCAGCAGATAGGTGTCTGTCGATGTGGCGGGTGTGTTCGTCCTGACGGGCTGTTCCGGCGGCTTGTCTCTGGTGGGTGCGGATTGTTTTTCTTTCACACTGCCGGTACTGGTCGCGGGATGCCGCATGGGCGGTGCGGGCGGCGGGATTTCCTCATCCGGTACGACCACCTCCATTTCCGGCAGCAGGGTATAGAAGTCGAAGCGCGGCTTCGGGGGGGGCGGCGGAGCCTGGGGTGTTTCCTTGCCGCTATTTGTCCCGGGACCGGCGGCTTTGACCGGTTGGGTGGTCTCGACCGGCGGGGGCAAGCTTTCCTGGAAGTAGCCCGTCGGTTCCGCCGGAGCCTGCATCTTGATATAGACGAGGAATGCGACGAACAGTCCGATCAGCAGGCCGGCGGCAATGCCGGCCACGGGCGACAGCTTCTTGCGCCTTTTCCTGCCGTTTGCCCGGTTTTTATAGTCGCGCGGCATTACATGACATCCGGGGCCGATACCCCAAGCAGTTCCAGGCCGTTGGCGATGACTTGCCGGGTCGCCTCGATCAGGTTGAGGCGGGCGTTGCGCAGGCCTGCCTCGGAGACGATGAAGGTATGCGCGTTATAATAGGCATGGAAGGCGTTGGCCAGTTCGCGCAGGTAGTGGGTCAGCATGTGTGGTTCGTGGTTGATGGCGGCCGCCTGCAGGACCTCAGGGTAGCGGGACAGGGCGAGGATCAGTTCCTGCTCGTGGTTCTCGGTGAGTACCGCCATGGATGCACTGCCTTCCGTCTGGTCCCACTGCAGCTGTTTTTCCTGCAGCTGGCGAAACACACTCATGACGCGGGCATGGGCGTACTGCACGTAGTATACCGGGTTGTCGTTCGACTGTGATTTGGCGAGGTCGAGGTCGAAGTCCAAGTGCTGCTCGCACTTGCGCATGACATAGAAATACCGGGCAGCGTCGCGGCCGACCTCCTTGCGAAGCTGTCGCAGGGTGACGAACTCACCGGAGCGCGTCGACATCTGCACCTTCTCGTCGCCGCGGTAAAGCACCGCGAACTGCACCAGCAGCACGTCCAGCCTGGTGGGGTCGTCGCCGAGTGCCTGTAGCGCGGCCTTCACACGCGGCACGTAGCCGTGGTGATCAGCGCCCCAGATATCGATGACACGTGCGAAGCAGCGTTCCAGCTTGTCCATGTGGTAGGCGATGTCGGAGGCGAAATAGGTGGTCTGGCCATTTTCGCGCACCAGTACCCGGTCCTTCTCGTCGCCGAATTCGGTGGAACGGAACCACAGGGCGCCGTCCTGCTCGTAGGCATGTTCAGAATGGCGCAAGCGCTCGATGGCACGGGTGACGGCACCGCTCTCGACCAGGCTGCGTTCCGAGTACCACTCGTCATAGTGCACACCAAACTGGCCGAGGTCGTCGCGGATGTCGTCCAGGATGGTGTTCAGGCCCAGTTCAAAGACGAAGCGGTAGCGGTTGTCGCCGAGGAGTTGCCGGCTGCGTTCGATCAGGGCATCGATATATTCTTCCTTGTCGCCGCCGGCGGGGGCATCCGGCGGCAGGTCCATGAACACCTCGGCAGTTGTGTGATGGTAGGCGTCGCTATGCTCGCGGCGCAGGGTGGCCGCGATGTCCTGCACGTAGTCGCCCTGGTAGCCGTTGGCGGGAAACTCGAAATCCTCACCGCCCAGTTCCAGGTAGCGCAGCCATACTGAGGCGGCCAGGATGTCCATCTGCCGGCCGGCGTCGTTGACATAGTATTCGCGATGTACGTCGTAGCCCACCGCCTCCAGCAGGTCGGCGACCGCGGCCCCGTAGGCTGCACCGCGACCGTGGCCGACATGCAGCGGCCCCGTCGGGTTGGCGGAGACGAATTCGACCTGGATGCGCTGTCCCTTGCCGTAACCGCTGCGGCCGTAATTGCCGCCCTGTGCCAGGATGTCATCGATCACGCCGTGCCAGGCGTTCGGAGCGAGGTGGAAATTGATGAAGCCCGGTCCGGCGATTTCGACGCGGCTCACCAGGTCGCCGGTCTTCAGTGCTTCAGCGATGCGCTCCGCCAGCTCGCGCGGTTTGCAGCGGGCCTCTTTTGCAAGGATCAGGGCAAGGTTGCTGGCGTAGTCGCCATGCGCCCGGTCGCGGGTGCGCTCCACCATGACGACGGGGGTGATCGAGGCGGGCAGGGCGTCGTCGTCCTGCAGTATGCGCACGGCGGCGGCAAGATGGTTTTCAAGCTGTTTTTTCAAGATCGGGCGTGTCCTGGCATTCCGGCCTATCCGGTTTGCTGCGGCTATTATCCCGGCCGTTGGCCATCTTGCAACTGTCGCTTGGTCCGTGGTGCGGGCGTCAATAGGTATCTACGGGATCGACGTCGATGGACCAGCGCACCCGGCGACTTTCACGGTCCTGTTCCAGGTGCCTGGCCAGGACTTCCAGCACTTGCTGCAGCCGCCCGCGCTGCGCCGACTGCAGCAGCAGTTGCGCCCGATAGCGGCCGCCGCGGCGCTCCATGCTGGCCGGTACAGGACCCCACACGTCCACACCGTCCAGGCCGGTGCCGCTCAGCCACTGTTGTACCCGTTCCAGGAATTGCATGGCCGTACCGGTGGCACCCGCTTCGGCACGCAGCAGTGCCATTCCGGTCAGTGGCGGCAGGTCGGCCGCCTTGCGCTCCGCAAGGGCGGCACGGGCGAATGCCGGGTAGCCCTGGTGGGCCAGCAGCTGCAGCAGGGGATGGTCCGGGTGCCGGGTCTGGATGATGACCGTTCCGGGCCGGTCGTGGCGTCCTGCCCGCCCGGCAACCTGTACGATCAACTGGGCCATGCGTTCGCCGGCACGAAAATCGGTACTGAACAGGCCGTGATCCGCATCCAGGATGCCGACCAGGGTGACGTTCGGGAAATGGTGGCCCTTGGCCAGCATCTGGGTGCCGAGCAGCATGCGGCCCTCGCCGGACTGCGCCTGTGCCAGCAGGCGGTCGAGATCTCCCTTGCGGCGGGTGGAGTCGCGATCGATACGCAGCGGTTCGACATCCGGGAAGCGTTCCACCAGCGCCTCTTCCACCCGCTCTGTTCCCTGGCCCACGGGGTGCAGTTCCCTGCCGCCGCAGGCAGGGCAGACCGTGTCGACGGGACGCTGGCTGCCACAGTGATGGCAGTGCAGGCGGTTGTCGCGACGGTGCCAGGTCATGCGGGCATCGCAGCGGCGGCATTCGGCTACCCAGTCGCAGTTGAAGCACATTAGGGTCGGGGCAAAACCGCGCCGGTTCAGGAACAACAGTACCTGCCCGCCGGCATCCAGGTGCTGCCGCATGCGTCGTAGCAGGGGTACGGAGAGACCTTGCTCCAGCGGCTGGTCGCGGATGTTGAGGATTTCGAAGTCCGGCAGGCCGGCGCTGCCGGTGCGCTCCGGTAGTTCCAGTTGCCGGTAACGCCCCTGTTCCACGTTGTACAAGCTTTCCAGTGATGGTGTGGCGGAACCGAGGATCACCGGTACCCCCAGATGACGGGCACGCCATACCGCGAGGTCGCGCGCCGAATAGCGGAATCCGTCCTGCTGTTTCAAGGATGTGTCGTGCTCCTCGTCCACGATCAGCAGGCCGGGTCTCGACAGGGGCGTGAAAATGGCCGAGCGGGTGCCGATGACGATGGGCGCGGCCCCACAGCGTGCCTGTTGCCAGGCCAGCAGGCGCTCGCGGTCGCCGAGACCGGAGTGCATCACGGCAAGCGGTACCCCGAGGCGCCGCCGGAAGCGGTCGACCAGTTGGGGCGTCAGACCGATCTCCGGGACGAGCACCAGGGTCTGTTCATCGCGTGCCAGGACCCTTTCGATTACGCTCAGGTAGACCTCGGTTTTGCCGCTGCCGGTTACGCCTTCAAGGAGGAAACTATCGAACCGGCCAAGGCCCCCGGCTATAGCCGTAGCCGCCTCACGCTGTGACGTATTGAGGCGATGGCCGGGTTCACCGGCGCCGCTGTGCGCCGGTGCGTCCTGCAAGCTGAAGGATTCGATCCAGCCCTTGTCTACCAGGGACTGCAGCACGCAGGCCGGAACATCCAGTTGCTCGCGCGACAATCCTGAAGGGTGCGCACGCAGCAGGGAAAGCACCGCCGCCTGGCGTGTGGCGCGTGTCAGTGTTTCTGGTTCAATCGCCTTGCCGTGCGGCGTCAGGCACCAGACAGTCATGTCGGAGGTATCGGGTGACCGGCCCTGGCGCAGCAGCACCGGCAGTGCTGCCGCCAGTGCTTCGCCGATCGGATGGTGATAGTAGGCGCTGGCCCATAGCACCATCGCCAGCACGTCTGCGGATAAAATCGGTTCACTGTCCAGGATAGTCTGCACCTGCCTGAGCCTGGCGTTATCGATGCTGGAGTCGCTGCCGGTTTGCAGCAGGATGCCCGTGACGGAGCGGTGACCAAAAGGTACCCGCACACGCATACCGGGTTGCAGTGCGGCAGGGTCGGTCTGCGCGGGGGCCAGGTAGTCGAAGCCGCGATACAGCGGGGAGGGGACGGCGATGCGAAGAATGGATGCGTTCACCCTGAATCGTGTAGGTGGGTCGGGGGTGAAATCGAAGGGTGATCAACCATTACGTTTGATTATCATTCTCACTAAATGAAGCTAACTCCTTCATCTAGCTGGGGAGTGTCCGTTATCCACAAAAGCTGTGGATAACTCTGTGGATGATTTGGGGTAAAGCATGCCAAATCCCTAATTTTTCAGTGTCAGCATTAAATTGTTTACTTTTTACCCACAGAAGCAATGAAAATAAAATCAATCATTTAAAGATAATAATAAGTTTCTTATATACAAATAGCCGGAAATCGTTGCATTTATGCATCATGCCGGGCTGGCTGTGTATAAGCGCTGTTCTAATGTGCCAGATCGGTGCACTCTGGCTTCACTGGCGGTATGGCTAGGGGCATTTCATGGTATCTGTCGTTCCCTTGCCAGCCAGCTGTTCCCGGACAGTGGGTTATCCGAGGTGAAGCTTACCGGCCGGTGAGCAGGGCCGGCCATGTTATGTCACCGGGACCGCCCTGCTACAGGCGGTACTGCCGTGCCCATGATTAGCCGACCGCGTAGCTTCAGAGTTCCTTGATCGCCTGGATCAATGCGCTGGCCATGGCTTGACCGTCACCGTACAGCATGCGCGTGTTGTCGGCATAGAACAGTGCATTCTCGACGCCGGAGAAGCCCTTGCCCTGGCCACGCTTGATGACGATGACGTTGTGCGCCTTGTCGGCGTCCAGGATGGGCATGCCATAAATGGGACTGCTGCTATCCGTGCGTGCGGCCGGGTTGACCACGTCATTGGCACCGATCACCAGGGCGACGTCGGTCTGCGGGAAGGCCGCATTGATCTCGTCCTGATCGTAGAGCAGGTCATAGGGCACGTTGGCCTCGGCGAGCAGTACGTTCATATGGCCCGGCATGCGTCCTGCCACGGGATGGATGGCGAACTTCACGTCGACTCCACGCTCCTGCAGCAACTTCGTCAGTTCCCAGATCTTGTGCTGTGCCTGCGCCACGGCCATGCCGTAGCCCGGTATGATAATGACGCGCTCGGCGTAGGCCATCATGATACCGGCATCGGGGGCATCGATCGGCTTCAGGCTGCCCGTCACTTCGCCCTGCTCGCCCTCGGCGGTGCCGAAGGAACTGAACAGCACGTTCCCCAACGAGCGATTCATGGCCTTGGCCATCAGCTGGGTCAGCAGGGTACCGGCGGAACCCACCACGGTGCCTGCGATGATCATGGCGGCGTTGTTGAGCACGAAACCCTCGAAGCCGACCGCCAGGCCGGTCAGGGCGTTGAACAGGGAGATCACCACCGGCATGTCGGCGCCACCGATGGGAAGGGCCATGAGAAAACCGTAGGCCAGGGCGACGGCGAAGAATATCAGGATCAGCAGGCCGGTGGTTTCACCCTTGAAGATCAGGGTCGCGGCCAGCGCCAGTGACACCAGGGCGACGGCGAAATTGAAGTATTGCTGACCGGTATAGCGCATGGGCCTGCGGATCAGCCCCTGCAGCTTGGCGAAGGCGATCAGCGAGCCGGAAAACGACACCGAGCCGATCAGCGCGCCGAGTACGGCCAGGGTGAGGAAGATCTGCGAATGGAACTCACCCTTCAGCAGTTCCACGGCGGCGATGGCTCCGGCTGCACCACCGCCCATGCCGTTGTAGAGGGCGATCATTTGCGGCATGTCGGTCATGGCCACCTTCTTGCCCGACCAGAAGGCCGCGACACCGCCGATGAAGATGGCGGTCGTCATCAGGACATAGTTCTCCATGCCGGGAAAGAGGAAGGTGATCAGGGTGGCGACCAGCATACCGGAGCCGGCCCAGAGGATGCCGCCGCGCGCGGTGACCGGGGAGCTCATCCGCTTGAGCCCCAGGATGAACAGGACAGCTGCGATGAAGTAGCTGACTTCTATTAGGTTTTCCATCAGGCCTTCCCTTTGCTGCTCTTGAACATTTCCAGCATGCGCTCCGTCACCACGTAGCCGCCGACGGCATTACCGGCTGCCAGGAACACGCCGATGAAACCGACCACCTGTTCGATGGGTGTATGTGCATGGCCCATCGCGACCATGGCCCCGACCAGGACTATGCCGTGTACGAAATTGGAGCCCGACATCAGTGGGGTGTGCAGGATTACCGGTACCCGGCTGATGACCTCATAGCCGGTGAACGCGGACAGCATGAATATATAGAGTGCGGTCATCCCTTCGATCATGAGGGTTCTCCTTCCAGCAGTTCGCGTGTCGGGGCATGCATGATCTCGCCGTTGTGGGTGAGCGTGCTGCCGGCGATCACCTCGTCCTCGCGGTCCACCGCCAGTTCGCCGTCCACGATCATCGGAGTGAGGAAATTCAGCAGGTTCTTGGCGTACATCTCGCTGGCGTGTACCGCCATCATACTGGGTGTATTGAGCGGGCCGTAGACAATGACATTATTGTGCTCGATCTGCTTTCCCGCTACGGTCAGCTCACAATTGCCGCCACCTTCCGCAGCCAGGTCGATGATGATGGAACCCGGCCGCATGGCCTCGACCATGGCGGTGGGAATGATGCGTGGCGAAGGCCGCCCGGGGATGGCGGCCGTGGTGATCACGGCATCCGCGGCTGCTATGTGTTTGGCGAGGATGTCCTGCTGCTGTTGTTTTTCCTCTTCCGTCAACTCGCGGGCATAACCGCCGCTGCCTTCCGCGGCGACTTGTGTATCGATGAATTTTGCGCCCAGTGACTCGACCTGTTCCTTGGTGGCGCTGCGCACGTCATAGCCTTCCACCATGGCGCCCAGGCGCCGGCAGGTGGCAATGGCCTGCAGTCCGGCGACACCGGCACCGATGATAACCGCCTTGGCCGGGCGGATGGTGCCGGCTGCGGTGGTAAGCATGGGAAAGAAGCGCCCGGAGAGGCTGGCCGCTATCAGCGCAGCCTTGTAGCCGGCTACTGCGGCCTGCGAGGACAGTGCATCCATGCTCTGGGCACGCGAGATACGCGGTACCAGTTCCATGGCGTAGCTGGTGATGCCGGCTTGCTGCAGCGCCCTGACCCGGTCCGGGTACTTGTGCGCATGCATGAAACCGATCACGCTGGTGCCGCTACGCAGTTGTCCTATGGCGGTAATATCCGGTGGCTGCACGACCAGGATGATGTCGCACTTCGCATACAGACTGGCGGCATCGCCGACGATGCGAGTGTCCTTATAGGCGGCGTCCGGGTAATGGGCGGCATCGCCCGCGCCGGTCTCCAGCAGGACCTCCACGCCGAGCTTGGCCAGTCGTTGTGCAACGTCGGGCACCAGTGCGACCCGGCGTTCTCCGGTAGTGGTTTCTTTGGGGGCGCCCACGCAAATCGGCATGGTGTGTCTCCTCGGTTGGTTTTCCGGCCGGATCCGTCAGACCGTCATACAAGTCAGAGTGAATCACTGCATGGCATGCATGCCGTTGACGGGTTGCCGCGCCGGGACGTGCGCAATAGTAGCGGAATCGCGCGACGGATTGAACAACAATGACTGTGTCCGGAGCACATGGTTTTGGTAAATATTTTACATTTGAGGCCGGATTTGAGATAAATGCCGGACCTCTAATGGGTGGTTTTGTGTACGATCTGAGTCAACAGGTTCTGCGAACGGATGCTTCCGGTATGCCCCTTGAATGGGTGGGCTTCAAAGAGGCCGTGCGCCTGTATCACCTAGAACAGGTGGCCTACACCTGCGGGATCCTGTTGTATCGCGTCCATGGGGGGATTAGCGCCAGCACCGGCCGGCGCAGCTGCATCGAGGTCAACTCTATCATCGCCACCTACGGGCGCAATCATGCACTGACGAAGCAGCGCGACCAGTACGTACCCCCGCTCAACAACCCGGCTCTGTTCCGACGGGATTCCTACCTGTGCCTGTATTGCGGCGAGACCTTTCCCGAACGGGAGCTGTCGCGCGACCATGTCACGCCGGTCACCCAGGGTGGTCTGGATATCTGGGGCAACGTTGTCACGGCCTGCCGGCGCTGCAACAATCACAAGGCGGGTCAGACCCCTGAACAGGCGGGCATGGAACTGCTCGCGGTGCCGTTCGTGCCGACGCATGCGGAGTACATTTACCTGCAGGGCAGGCGGGTACTGTCAGACCAAATGGAATTCCTGCGGGCGCACTTTCCCCGAACCAGCCCGTTGCACAATCGCCTGGCGACACAGCCGCCGGGGTCCGCCCGCAGTTGATCCCGCTTGGCTACGGCTCGCTGCGTCTACCTCATTGACGCCAGCATCTATATCTTCCGTGCCTGGCACTCGCTGCCGGATACCCTGTACAACCGGGACGGCATGCCCATCAATGCGCTGCACGGCTTCGCCGGTTTCCTGGGGGGGTTCCTCGAAGAAGTCAGACCCGAACACGTGGCCGTGGTGTTCGATGAGAGCCTCACCACTTCGTTCCGCAATGATATCTACCCCGAATACAAGGCAAACCGGGAAACCCCGCCAGACGAGCTGTGCCGGCAGTTCACCTGGTGCCGGATGCTGGCGGGACACCTCGGACTGGCCCAATATACCAGTGACCGCTACGAGGCAGACGATCTCATCGCTACCCTGGCGGCCGGGCTGCGCCGCCCGGATATACCAATCGTCATTCTCACCGCAGACAAGGATCTGGCACAACTGCTCGAACCCGGTGACGTGATTTGCGATTATGCACGCCGCCGGCGTCATGGCTACGCAGACATCCCGGCCTGGCTGGGTGTGAAAGCAGATCAGGTCGCGGACTGGCTGGCGCTTACCGGCGACAGCGTCGACAACATACCCGGTATTCCGGGCATCGGCGCGAAGACCGCTGCAGCCCTGCTGGGTCATTTCGGCACGCTGGCCGAACTCTACCGGCAAATCGAGACAGTTGCCTGCTTGCCCCTGCGTGGTGCGGCGCGTATTCAGCACTTGTTGCAGGAACATCGCGAGGCTGCCATGCTGGCTAGGCAACTCACGGGCATTGCGGTCGATCCGGGCTTGCAGGTGGGGTTGCACGATATCCGGCGACGCAGGGTTCAGGCGGATGAGGTCCGAGCCGCCTGTGAGAAACTGGGACTGGGACGCATGACGCAGGTACGGCTTGCCCGGCTGGTTGAGTAGATAATCATCGGTAAACAGTTTAGTTATGTCCTTGTGGGAAATAATCCGTGCGGATATCCAGGCGGCGACCGGCCGGCGGCAGGAATTGCGCCAACGGGGCGGCGTTGGCGGTGGATGTATCAACCAGGCGCAGCGCATTGACTACGGTGAGGACAGTTATTTCGTGAAACTAAACAGCGCCGGCCGGCTGGACATGTTCGCGGCCGAGGCGCTGGGATTACAGGAGCTGCGCCAATGCGGCGGATTGCGGATACCGGAACCGGTGTGCTGGGGCAGCGATGGCGAGTCCGCCTACCTGGTGATGGAATACCTGGATCTCAACGGGCGTGGCGAGACTTCCGCACTCGCTGCCGGCCTGGCCGCCATGCACAGAATCACGCGGCAGGAATTCGGCTGGGTGCGGGAAAACACCATCGGTTCGACACCACAGATCAATACGCCGGCAAGCGACTGGATAGAGTTCTGGCGCGAACGGCGGCTGGGTTTCCAGTACGAGCTGGCTGCCCGCCATGGCTATGGTGGCAGGCTGCAGGCACGGGGAGAGCGACTGCTGGAGATATTCCCGCAACTGTTCAGCGACTACACACCCCCGGCATCATTACTGCACGGTGACCTGTGGGGAGGCAACCAGGCCTTCACCCGCAGCGGCGAGCCGGCGATCTACGACCCGGCGGTGTATTACGGCGACCGCGAGGCTGATATCGCCATGACCGAACTGTTCGGCGGTTTCGGCAGGGAGTTCTATACCGCCTATCGCGAACATTATCCGCTGGATGCAGGCTATACGGTACGCCGGACGCTGTATAACCTGTACCACATCCTCAACCACCTGAACATGTTCGGTGGCGGCTACCTGTCACAGGCGCAGGGCATGACGGATTCCCTGCTGAGTGAACTTTCGGCATGAACGCGGCCGTGGCGAGATCCGCAATCCTGCTGGTGCATTGTCCCGACCAGCCGGGCATTGTACTTGCCATCACCGAATTCATTTTCGGAAATACGGGAAACATCCTTTATCTGGACCAGCACGTGGACCGTGTACAGCAGGTGTTTTTTCTACGGGTGGAGTGGGACCTGGCGCATTTCGGTATCGCTGACGGGGATATCGGCAGGGAGTTCGCCGCACGCGTGGCGGAGCGTTTCGGAATGCGCTGGAAACTCTACTACTCCGACGAGGTACCGCGGATGGCGGTGTTCGTCTCGAAGCTGCCGCACTGCTTTCTCGATATCCTGGCGCGCTACGAGTCGGGTGAATGGCGGGTGGAGATCCCGCTGATCATCAGCAACCATCCCGACCTGCGCGAGGCCGCGGCACGCCTCGGCATCGATTATTATCATCTGCCGGTGAGCCGGGAAAACCGGGAGGCACAGGAGGCACGACAGCTGGAGTTGTTGCAGCAGTATGAAATTGATTTCCTCGTGCTGGCGCGCTACATGCAGGTGCTCGGAGACGGGTTTGTCAATCACTACCCGGAAAGAATCATCAATATCCACCATTCCTTCCTGCCGGCCTTCCCGGGTGGCCGCCCGTATCATTCAGCTCACGAGCGCGGCGTGAAAATCATTGGCGCCACCAGTCACTATGTCACGGCAGAACTGGATGCCGGACCGATCATCGCGCAGGATGTGGTGCATGTGAGTCACAAGGATTCGGTACAGGACATGGTTCGTATGGGACGCGATCTGGAAAAGGTCGTGCTGGCGCGTGCCGTCTGGCACCAGTTGCATCGCAACATTCTGGTATACAGGAACCGTACGGTCATCTTTGACTGACGACATGCGGGGTGTTGCACAGGGCAGACAGACCGGCCCGTGCAACGGCTGGTTACCGACGAACCGTTGTACGCGCGGGTATCATTTCGGCACGACCGATAACGACAGGCCCTGATAGCGGGAAGCGTGGTTGAAATCGCCTTAACAACGGACGCCGGCCCGAAAGCCGGCGGTTTGCCGCCAGTCAGATGAATCTCAGATAGAGCCAGGCGAGACCGAGCGTAATTCCGATACCGATGAAGCCCAACAACACGGTGCTGCCATGGTCCTTGCGCCAGCCCCGGAAAATCCAGTAACTCTGCAGGCCGATGAAACCGGCAGCGATGCCGGTGACCAGGATCAGGTCCTTGTTGGGGAGATCCATCGGGAGTATGAAAACGATGAAGAAAACGAATGCGACTCCCAGGGGCGTCAGGGAAAAAATCCAGTCTTCCACCTCCTTCTGGTTTCTGCTCGTTCGCAACAATCGACTCAGTTTGCTGGTTACTTCCATAAACGATCTCCATTTGAATTGGCGAAAAATCGAACTAACCCTAGCAAGTGGGCGATTACTTAAAAATGACCTGCATCAAACCGTGCAAATATATATTGAGTTGCTGTTTGCATCACCTCGTCTCCCTGACATTGACCGCGTGATGCACAACTGATTTGTACCAATCCTGTATGTTTAACTTACTGAATCAAAATGTATTTACAAAACTCAAGTGACAGATATGGCTGTCAAGTTAATGTGAAAGTTTTATCCCTGCATAGAAAACTATGATAGATCCTTGTGGGTGCAGGGACTGTTGCCGTGCCATGTAGAAAAGTGTCGCCGCAAAAATCCTCTAGGAACGAAAGCAGTCGCTACTGGTGATAAGGGCGGCTGAGTTCGTGCACCGCCTCCACCAGGGCGGCGGTATGTTCGGGATCCACGTCCGGTGTGATCCCATGGCCCAGGTTGAACACGTGTCCGGAACCGGACCCGAATGCGGCCAGTACCCTACCCACCTGTTCGCAAATGACGGCCGCTGGTGCATATAGCACTGCCGGATCCAGATTGCCCTGCAGGCAGACACGGTTACCGACTCGCCTGCGTGCTGCGGCCAGGTCCGTGGACCAGTCGATGCCGATCGCGTCGGCCCCGGCATCAGCCATCTCCTCCAGCCACTGGCCGCCACCCTTGGTGAAGAGAATTACGGGCACCCTGCGTCCCTCGGCTTCCCTGGCCAGAGCGGCCACGATCTTGCGCATGTACTTCAGCGAGAAGTCCTGGTAGTCGTTCGGAGTCAGTACACCACCCCAGGTGTCGAATATCATTACCGCCTGGGCACCTGCGGCGATTTGTGCGTTAAGATATTCAGACACCGCGGCAGCCAGCTTTTCCAGTAGGGCGTGCAGCAGTTCCGGGGTACTGTAGAGCATGCCCTTGCTGCGTGAAAAAGTCTTCGTGGAACCGCCTTCGACCATGTAGGTGGCCAGTGTCCAGGGGCTGCCGGAAAAGCCGATCAGGGGAATGCGGTTGTTGAGTTCGCGGCGTATCAGTCGAACCGCATCCATGACGTAGCGCAGTCCTTCTTCGGGGTCGGGTACGCCCAGCGTCACGATATCAGAACGTGTACGCACCGGCCGCTCGAAACGTGGTCCTTCGCCTTCCTCGAAATACAGTCCGAGCCCCATGGCATCCGGAATGGTGAGGATGTCCGAGAACAGTATGGCCGCATCCAGCGGAAAGCGGTCGACGGGCTGCAGAGTAACTTCGCAGGCGAGTTCCGGGTTGGTGCACAACGACATGAAACTGCCTGCCTGCTGCCGGACCCGTAAATATTCGGGCAGGTAACGCCCGGCCTGGCGCATCAGCCAGACGGGAGTGACGTCCACCGGTTCCCGGAGCAGGGCACGAAGAAATCTGTCGTTCTGTAATGGTTGCATGGTTGTTATGGTCCCCGGTTTTTCTGTGGCTGTGTTGTTTCTGGATTATAGGGGTATTTGGGGGGTGTGCCCTAATCGCGGCGGTGGTTTTCTTGCAGATTTCTTAGCCACAAATAGCGGTTTTTCTTTAGTGGGTGAATTTACGCAGGGTTTCGCTCCCTCGGGCGAAACCCTGAATTAGAAGTAGTGCAATTGTGGAAATCAGCCTCGGTACAACTGGGTCGAAATGTATTCACCTGGATGAAATGGGTATGAGCTGCTATGAACAGAAACAACCGTGGCTGATGCTGCCACGCAATCGCGGCAGTATAAACCCCAGCGTTGCAAAAATCCCCTCTCCCACCGGAGGATGTTGTAAAAGGGTGCAGCCCCATCTCTCTGCGGGAGAAGGCTGGTACGAGGGGATATGAAATCAGGCGTTAATCCTGTTTTATCCCCACACCCTAACCCTTTTATGCCCTTCAGGGTGCTCCCGCAGGGAAATGGGGCTTTTGCGACACCCTCCACCGGGAGAGGGGTTCTGTTTTCTTGAATTCACCGTGAGTGAACTTCAGAATCACCTGGCAGACATCATGCAGCCCCGGTGATACAAGCACATTTCGCCGTTCATACCGAAATCATTTGCAACGGTAAGGTAAAAAGATCAGCGTGGCAGATCCGTGCTGCCCATCAAATACTCATCCACTGCACGTGCACACTGCCGGCCCTCCCGAATCGCCCACACCACCAGCGACTGGCCGCGGCGCATGTCACCGGCGCTGAACACCTTGTCCAGAGAGGTGCAGTATTGCTCGGTATCGGCGAGCACGTTGCCGCGCGGGTCGAGTTTCACGCCCAGTTCCTGCAGCATGCCTTTATGGACAGGGTGCACGAAGCCCATAGCCAACAGCACCAGGTCGGCCTTGAGCTGGAATTCACTGCCCGCGATTTCTTCCATCTGCCAGCGGCCGCTACTGTCCTGTTTCCAGTCCACCCGGATGCAGTTGATCGCGGTGACTCTGCCGTTATCACCTTCGATGGAACGGGTGGAAACCGACCAGTCACGATTCGCGCCTTCTTCCTGGGAACTGGAGGTGCGCAGCTTGTTGGGCCATTCAGGCCACGTCAGACCCTTGTTTTCCCGTTCCGGCGGACGCGGCAGAATTTCGAGCTGGGTGACGGAAAGTGCACCCTGCCGGAACGAGGTGCCAATGCAGTCCGAGCCGGTATCGCCGCCACCGATGACGATCACGTGCTTGCCTTTCGCTGTCAGCGATTCTTCCTCCCTGATCACATCGCCGGCATTGCGCTTGTTCTGCTGCGGCAGGAAAGTCATGGCGAAATGCACACCATCCAGTTCGCGCCCGGCTACGTCCAGATCGCGCGGTTGTTCTGAACCGCCGGCAAGAACCACGGCATCGAATTCCTCCAGCAACCGTCCCGCGGGGAGATTCACTCCGATATGGGTATCAGTGTGAAATTTCACACCCTCCGCCTGCATTTGCGCAAGGCGGCGGTCGATGATGTGTTTTTCCATTTTGAAGTCGGGAATGCCGTAACGCAGCAGGCCGCCCATGCGGTCTGATTTCTCGAAGACTTCCACTGTATGGCCGGCGCGCGCCAGTTGCTGGGCGCAGGCGAGTCCCGATGGGCCCGAGCCGACGACGGCGACGCGTTTACCGGTCTTGTGCGCGGGAATCTGCGGGGTGATCCAGTCCTGCTGCCAGCCCTTGTCCACAATGGCGCATTCAATGGTCTTGATGGTTACCGGCTGGTCATCGATGTTGAGTGTGCAGGCCGCCTCGCAGGGTGCCGGACAGATGCGTCCTGTAAACTCCGGGAAGTTGTTGGTCGATTGCAGTATCGCCAGGGCTTCCCGAAAGTGCCCACGGTAAACGAGATCATTCCAGTCCGGGATGATGTTGTTTACGGGACAGCCCTGGTGGCAGAACGGGATTCCGCAATCCATGCAGCGGGCGCCCTGCAGGCTGAGTTCATTTTCCGGCAGGGGAATAATGAACTCACGATGATGTTGTATGCGGTCCGCGGCAGGAGCATAACTGCGATCAAGTCGGTCGAATTCGATGAACCCGGTTGGCTTGCCCATGGTCAGTGTCCTCCTGTGGCAGCCTGTGAGGTCGAGGCTTGCCTGCTCTGCATTTCCTGCAGTGCGCGCCGGTAATCGACCGGCATTACTTTGACGAATCTGGGCAGATAATCGTTCCAGTTGTCCAGGATGTCACGGCCACGCGTGCTATTGGTGTAGTGCACATGTCTTCCTATCAGGTGGCGCAGGCGCCAGGCGTCGTGACGGGTCATGTCATGATGTATATCCACCCTGCCATGAGTTTCCAGGTCACCGCCCTGGTGATCCAGATGTTCCAGGGCCTCGTCCTCCGCGAGGACAGGCTCCAGCTCAACCATAGCCAGGTTGCAGCGTTGTTCGAAATCGCCACGTTCATCCAGTACGTATGCGATGCCGCCGCTCATGCCGGCTGCGAAGTTACGTCCGGATTCACCCAGCACCACTACAATGCCGCCGGTCATGTATTCGCAGCCGTGGTCACCGACGCCCTCGACCACGGCGGTCGCACCGGAGTTGCGCACCGCGAAGCGTTCACCGGCAACCCCGCGGAAGTAGCATTCTCCACTGATGGCGCCATACAGCACGGTGTTGCCGACGATGATGTTTTCTTCCGGCACGATCGGACATTCCGGCGGCGGGTAAACGACCAGCCTGCCGCCACTCAGACCCTTGCCGACATAGTCATTGCCTTCCCCGATCAGTTCCAGACTCACGCCATGCGCGACGAAGGCGCCAAAGCTCTGGCCGGCCGTACCCCGCAGCGTGATGCTGATGGTGTCCTCCGGCAGGCCGGCATGGCCATAAAGTCGTGCCACCTCGCCAGAGAGCATACTGCCCACGGTACGGTTGGTGTTTCTTACGGGTAGTTCGATACGTACCGGTGTCCGGTTCTCCAGTGCCGGTTTTGCTTGACGGATCAATTCATTGTCCAGGGCCTTGTCGAGTCCGTGATCCTGGAGGTCGGAGTGATAGATTCCAACACCGGGTTCGGCTTCGGGTTTATGCAGAATGCGCGAGAAGTCGAGACCACGGGCCTTCCAGTGGTCGATTGCTGTCCGCATATTTAGAAACTGGGACTGACCAATCATGTCGTTGAATCTGCGGAACCCGAGCTTTGCCATCAATCCGCGGATTTCCTCGGCTACGAAGAAGAAATAGTTGACGACATGTTCCGGTTTGCCGGTAAATCGCTTTCGCAGTTCCGGGTCCTGTGTGGCAACACCGACCGGACAGGTATTGAGATGGCACTTGCGCATCATGATGCAGCCTTCAACGATCAGTGGTGCGGTCGCGAAGCCGAACTCATCGGCACCGAGCAGGGCGGCGACCACGACATCGCGGCCGGTGCGCATGCCGCCGTCGACCTGCACGGCAATGCGGGAACGCAGGTTATTCAGCACCAGGGTCTGGTGCGTTTCGGCCAGCCCGATTTCCCAGGGTGAGCCGGCATGCTTGATCGAGGTGAGCGGACTTGCGCCGGTGCCGCCGTCAAAGCCTGCGATGGTGACATGGTCGGCGTGCGCTTTGGAGACGCCGGCGGCCACAGTACCGACACCGACCTCGGAGACCAGCTTGACGCTGATGTCTGCGCGTGGGTTGGCGTTTTTCAGGTCATGGATCAGTTGCGCCAGGTCTTCGATGGAATAAATATCGTGATGTGGTGGTGGCGAAATCAGGCCGACGCCAGGCGTTGAATGGCGTACCTGGGCGATGGTCGCATCCACCTTATGGCCGGGCAACTGGCCGCCCTCGCCGGGCTTGGCGCCCTGCGCTATCTTGATCTGGATGACATCTGCGTTGACGAGGTATTCCGTGGTTACGCCGAAGCGGCCCGATGCCACCTGCTTGATGGCGGAACGCTTGGAATCGCCGTTTGGCATCGGAATAAAACGTTCCGGCTGCTCGCCGCCTTCTCCGGTGTTGGACTTGCCGCCAATCCGGTTCATCGCAATAGCCAGCGTGGTATGCGCCTCTTCCGAGATGGAGCCGAAGGACATGGCGCCGGTGGCAAAGCGTTTGACGATTTCCTTCGCCGGTTCCACCTCCTCCAGCGGTACCGGGTTCTCCGTGAATTTGAACTCGAACAGGCCGCGCAGGGTCAGCAGGCGGCGGTTTTGTTCGTTCACCAGTTGTGCGAATTCCCGGTAGGTCTTTACATCATTGGCACGCGTGGAATGCTGCAGTTTGGAAATGGTGTCCGGCGTCCACATGTGGTCCTCTCCGCGCAGGCGGAAGGCGTAGTCGCCACCAACATCCAGGCTGTTTCTGTAGATCGGCGCGTTGCCAAAGGCATCTCGGTGCCAGCGGAGTGTTTCCATCGCGATCTCGCGCAGGCCGGCACCCTCGATGGTGGTTGCAGTACCGGTGAAGTAGGTGTTGACAAAGTCCGAGCTCAGGCCAATGGCATCGAAGATCTGTGCACCGCAGTAGGACTGGTAGGTGGAAATGCCCATTTTCGACATCACCTTGAACAGACCCTTGCCGACCGCCTTGATGTAACGCTTCTGGACTTCATGTTCCTCGAGCTTTTCAGGCAACTGGGCACGGATGGCGGCGAGGGTTTCAAACGCGAGATAGGGATTGATTGCCTCGGCACCATAACCGGCCAGCGTGGCGTATTGGTGTACCTCGCGTGCCGCACCGGTCTCCACGACCAGTCCGGATGCAGTACGCAGGCCGGTGCGTACCAGGTGATGGTGGACTGCGGAGGTGGCCAGCAGCGCGGGGATCGCGATGTGGTCGATATCAACGCTGCGGTCAGACAGGATCAGGATGTTATAGCCCTCGTTTACCGCCTGTTCGGCGTCCCGGCAAAGCGCTGTAAGCGCAGGCTGCATGCCGGCGGCACCCTCGGCCACGGGGTAGCAGATGTCCAGTGTTTTCGTGCGGAATGCACCGTCGGTGTGCGCCTCGATATGACGGATACGTTCGATATCGGTATTGGTCAGGATCGGTTGGTCGACCTCCAGGCGGATGTGATCGCCAGCGGATTCGTGCCCCAGCAGGTTGGGCCGCGGGCCGATCTGGGTAACCAGAGACATCACCAGTTCCTCCCGGATCGGATCGATGGGCGGGTTGGTCACCTGGGCAAAATTCTGCTTGAAGTAATTGGACAGCGGCTTGGATTTGTCGGACAGGACCGCGACCGGATTGTCCGCGCCCATCGAACCGATGGCCTCCTGGCCGGTGACGGCCATGGGGATCATCAGGAACTTGATGTCTTCCTGGGTATAGCCGAATGCCTGCTGCCGGTTCAGCAGCGTAGTATGATCAGGGGCCATGGCACTGACTTCTTCCGGCAGGCTCTTCAGTTGAATCTGGTTCTTGTTGAGCCAGTCCTGATAGGGCTTGCGTACCGCGAGGGCGTCCTTGAGTTCGGCATCGTCGATAATGCGCCCCTGCTCCAGATCAATGAGGAACATCTTGCCAGGCTGCAGGCGCCATTTCTTGACAATACGTTCCTCAGGGATGTCCAACACGCCCATTTCCGATGCCATCACGACCAGGCCATCATCCGTAATCAGGTAGCGTGCGGGCCGCAGACCGTTACGATCCAGCGTGGCGCCAATCTGGCGGCCATCCGTGAATGCCACGGCGGCCGGGCCATCCCATGGCTCCATAAGGGCTGAGTGATACTCATAAAAGGCGTGACGTTTCTCATCCATCAGCGGGTTGCCGGCCCAGGCCTCGGGAATGAGCAACATCATGGCGTGCGCCAGGGAATAACCGCCGCGCAGCAGCAGCTCCAGGGCATTGTCGAAACAGGCGGAGTCCGACTGCCCCTCGGCGATCAGCGGCCAGAGCTTCTTCAGGTCGTCACCAAACAGTTCGGAAGCCATGGAGTGACGCCTGGCGTTCATCCAGTTGATGTTACCGCGCAGGGTGTTGATTTCACCGTTGTGCGCAATCATGCGGAACGGGTGCGCGAGGTCCCAGGACGGGAAAGTATTGGTAGAAAACCGCTGATGTACCAGCGCCAGCGCCGAGGCCACACGCTCATCATTCAGGTCCGCATAGTAGCGGTTCACCTGATTGGCAAGCAGCATTCCCTTGTAGCACAGGGTGCGTGCCGACATGGAGGGTATGTAAAACCGTTCGCGGTCTTCCAGATCGGTCTCGCGGATGGCGTTCTCGACCCGTTTGCGGATTACGAACAACTTGCGTTCAAAACTCTCGGTGTCACTGCAGTCGTTGCTGCGGCCGATAATGACCTGGCGTATGAACGGTTCCACCTGGCGTACGCTTTCCCCCAGCCCGGTGTTGTCGACAGGGACATCACGCCAGCCGAGCACGGTCTGTCCTTCTTCGGCGATCGTCGCTGCCAGCTCTTTTTCGCAGTACTCCCGTGTCTTGCTATTCCGGGACAGGAACAGCATGCCGACGCCATAGGCACCTTCCTCTGGCAGGGTAATTCCGAGATGGTCGCATTCCTCGCGCAGGAACGCGTCTGGCAGCTGCATCAGTATGCCGGCGCCGTCGCCTGCCAGCGGGTCGGCCCCGACCGCACCCCGATGAGTCAGATTTTCCAGGATGCGCAGACCCTGCCGGATGATTTCATGGCTCTTGCGACCCTTGAAATTGGCAACGAACCCGACACCGCAGGCATCATGCTCGTTGGCAGGATCGTATAGGCCTTGTCGAGATGGCATTGTTCCTTGCTTCATCTTTGCAATGACTCTCTAGGTTGTGCCGGCACCTTGCTGCACGATCTTGGTGCGCAAGAAAGAAATACCATAAATAACAGCAGATTGATGCTGTGATTGTCGCTGCGGTGCAGGTTGTGTCAGCTGCACGGCAGCGTTACCCAAAAGGGCCGAACAGTATAGCGCTGCAATGGTCCCTGTTCAATTTGCCACATGGATGATTTTTCTATTTGATATCAGAGGCATGCCATGGGAAGCGGTGCGGGGCTATTCGGATACTGCCTTCATGAACACCACCCGGTATCCACGCTTGATTTGCTCGTCGCGAATCCTGATGAGCGCCGCTTCGGCGGCTTCCCGGTTGGCAAAGTGCTCTTTACGTGCCCGGCCGCGGGTACCCTGAAAACCCCATTCCCTGATCAGGGTCCAGCCATCAATCAGATCCTCCTGCAGTTGGAGATGATAATAACGGGGTGGCGTATCATCAGCCGGAGGGATTTGCATGTAGATGCGCATACAGGTGTCGATCGGGAGGTTATCCGGCCGGATTGAAGGTACGGTCGTATTCCGCAATCGCGTAGCGATCCGTCATGCCGGCAATGTAATCGGCCACTGCGCGTGCCCGGCCATCCTCGCCGGCCTTGCGTTCGAGCAGGAGGGCCTGCTGCCTGGATTCCTCTGGCAACAGGCGCGTATCATTGAAGAAGGCCTCGAATAGCGAAGTGATGGTGCGTACTGCCTTGGCAGTCATACGGTGTACGCGGTAGTGGCGGTACAGGTTGGTCCGCAGGTAATTTTTCAACTCCAGATTCTTTTCACGCATTGCCTCGCTGAAGGCGATCAGGGGTACAGCGTGATTGCGCACCGCCCCGATGTCGGGTGGGGCTGCATTGTTCAGGTTGTTCATGCTGGTTTCAATCAGGTCAATGACCTGGCAGCCTATCAGGCGGCGTACGACCTCGTGGATGGTCCGGCGTGGCGGAAGCTGGGGGTAGGACTCGCGAACGGTGTCGTACTGTTCTCGGAACAGGCTGATTTCGGTCAGTGAATCAACGCTGATCAGGCCGGATCTCAGGCCATCATCGACATCATGGCTGTTGTAGGCAATTTCATCGGCGAGGTTGGTCAGCTGGGCTTCCAGTGAAGGTTGTGTGTTATCGAGGAAGCGTTGCCCGATGTCACCCAGTTTTTGTGCGTTCTTCCTGGAACAATGTTTCAGGATGCCTTCGCGCGTCTCGAAGGTAAGATTCAGCCCAGGAAATTCCGCATAACGTTCTTCCAGTTCGTCGACCACCCGCAAGGACTGGAGATTATGCTCGAAACCACCATAATTCTTCATGCAGGCATTCAGGGCGTCCTGCCCGGCATGTCCAAACGGGGTATGTCCCAGGTCATGCGCCAGAGCGATCCCCTCGGTCAGATCCTCATTGAGCCGCAATGCACGCGCTATCGAACGTGCGATCTGTGCCACCTCGATGGAATGCGTCAGCCGGGTGCGGAACAGATCGCCTTCATGGTTGACGAAAACCTGGGTTTTGTATTCCAGGCGCCGGAACGCCGCCGAATGGATTACCCGGTCACGGTCGCGCTGGTACTGGCTGCGGTAGGCGGGCATGGCTTCCGGATATCTGCGTCCCCTGGATGAATCAGGTGTGGCGGAGTAGGGAGCCAGTTCCGCCGTGCCGGATGATTGCCTGGCATCGTCCATGGTCGTCAGCAGGTTCTTGCGAGTGTTGCATGCAGCAGATCCTGGCGAAAGTCACCGGTAACGACGGCATTCCCGATGTCCTTCAGCAGAACCAGTCGCAGGCCGCTGTCCATGACCTTCTTGTCTCTGGCCATCAGTTCCATGAATATCCCGTCATGCATTTCCGCCGGTGGCTGGGTCGGCAAATCCGCTGCGTGCAGCAGCGCTTCGATACGCTGTACGGCATCAGCTGTAAGCCAGCCGTGGCGCGCCGAGAGTTCCGCGGCCATCAGCATGCCCGTTGCGATGGCTTCCCCATGCAGCCACGTGCCATAGCCGGTACCTGTCTCGATTGCATGACCGAAGGTATGGCCCAGGTTGAGCAAGGCGCGCTGGCCGCTTTCCCGCTCGTCGGAGGCGACCACCGCTGCCTTGATTGCACAAGAGCGTTCTATCGCATAGGCGAGAGCCTGCTTGTCGCGGGCCGTGAGTGTCGCCATATTCTGTTCAAGCCAGGAAAAAAACCCGCCATCCTTGATCAGGCCGTATTTAATAACCTCAGCAAGTCCGGCGGCCAGTTGCCGGTCGTCGAGGGTATCCAGGGTATCGGTATCGATCAGAACGCAGTTCGGCTGGTGAAAGGCGCCGATCATGTTCTTCCCCAGGGGGTGATTGACTCCGGTTTTACCGCCGACGGATGAATCGACCTGGGCCAACAGGGTTGTCGGAACCTGCAGGAAGGCAACGCCGCGCTGGTAACTGGCGGCAGCGAATCCGGTAATGTCGCCAACCACACCTCCCCCCAGCGCCACCAGGGTGCAGCCCCGGTTGAACCTGCTCTCCAGCAGTGCGGTATAAATGCTGTTCACGGTATCCAGTGTCTTGAATTCCTCGCCGTCAGGCAGGATTACCTTGTTGAGGGTGTACTCCTGGAGCATGTCGGTTATGGCATCCAGATAAAGTGGTGCAATGGTTGTATTGCTGACAACCATCACCTGGCGTCCGTGAATGTTTTCCCTCAGCAGTTCCGGATGTGAAAATAACTGACGGCCTATCCGAATAGGATAGCTGCGGTTGTCCAGGTCAACGATAAGTGTTTTCATGGCGGGCAAAATACCGAGGATGACCGGGTCGAGGATAACGAAAAAACATAGTGAAGGGCAAAATCACTACAAGTTCTGGACTATCTGCTTGACAACGTCACGTACCCGTTTGCCATCGGTTTCTATGGTTATATCGGCGACCTTCCGGTACAGCGGGTCGCGAATGGCCATAAGTTCCCCGAGTTTCGCCAGTGGGTCGCTGGTTTGCAGAAGGGGACGGTTACGGTCCCGCCGGGTGCGCTTGAGTTGCTGGTCGATGCTTGCGTGCAGGTAAATTACCCGCCCCCGTTTACTCAGATTGCGCCGGTTAACAGGGTCCAGGATGGCACCGCCGCCGGTGGCAAGGACGATACCCGGTAGTTGTGTAAGGTCATTAATGACCGCCTTTTCACGTTTGCGAAAACCTGCTTCACCCTCAAGGTCGAAGATCAGCGGAATATCGACACCCGTGCGCTCCTCGATTTCGTGGTCACTGTCGAGAAAGACCATGTCGAGCCTTAACGACAACTGCCGGCCGATCGTGGATTTTCCGGCCCCCATGGGACCGACCAGAAACAAACTGCCCGGTATTTTCATACCGGGCAGATATGCCAGAATGTTGGGTTGCTGGCAAGGCTTGCCAGCAACAGGCCGTCAAATGCGGAAGTCTTCCTTGACGATTTTCGGAGTAACGAAAATCAGCAGCTCCTGCTTGTCGTTAACGCGAGTGGTATTCTTGAACATCCAGTCGACGAGCGGCAGTTCACCAAAGAAGGGTACGCGTTCAACGTCTTCGCGCTTGTTTTGTTCGTAGATTCCGCCAAGAACCAGCGTTTCACCGTTATCGACCAGCACCTGGGTCGAGACTTCATTGGTGTTGATTGCGGGGACGCCGCCGGTTTCGTCACCGACACTATCTTTCTTGATGCCCAGGTCCATCAGAATACGGTCGTCCGGCGTGATTTGCGGAGTGACCCTGAGTTCAAGTACCGCATCCTTGAAGGTTACCGAAGTCGCTCCACTGGAGGTTGCTTCTTGGTAGGGGACTTCCGTACCTGATTGTATGAAGGCAGTCTTCTGGTTCGAGGTCAATACTCGGGGGCTGGAGATCACTTCACCCCGGCCTTCTGCTTCCATTGCACTGAGTTCCAGTTGCAGCAAGTGGTTGCCCAGTTTGCCTACGGCCAATCCCAGGGAACTCGTGGCACCCACTGCTCCGAGGTCAACCATCAGCCCCTCGGTCCCGTCACCAGGGTCAAAACCGGTCTGGGGGGAGCCGGCTGGGATAGTGAAGCCATTTGGCTGGGTACCGCCGGCCACCAGGATATTATTGCCATTGTTGTAGTCGGTCCGTTTGGCCAGGCCAAACTGAACACCGAGATTGCGCGAGAACAGATTGTCCGCGACTACAATGCGTGATTCAATCAGTACCTGCCTTACCGGAATATCGAGGCGTGCAACCAGTTTCCGGATTTCCGCCAGTTTTGCAGCGGTATCCTGCACCAGCAGGGTATTGGTGCGTATATCCGTTGTCACCATGCCCCTCTCTGACATCAGGGTTGTATCCTTGCTTTTCAGCAAGGTCGCGATATCGGTTGCCTTGGCATAGTTGATCTGAACGAATTCGGAATACAGGGGTTCCAGTTCCTGGATCTGTTTCTGTGATTCGAGTTCCAGCTTTTCACGTGCCGCTATTTCCTCGCTGGGCGCGACCAGCATTACGTTGCCGGTTTGGCGCATGGCCAGGCCTTTTGTCTTGAGGATGATGTCCAGGGCCTGATCCCAGGGAACATTTTTCAGCCGCAGGGTAAGATTGCCGTTGACCGTGTCACTGACAACCACATTAATACCCGTGAAATCAGCGATCAACTGCAATACCGAACGCACCTCGATATCCTGAAAGTTCAGGGACAGACGTTCACCTGAATAGCCGAATTCATCCTTTTTCTTTTCCTCTACCTCTTTCGGGGTCAGCGCCTTTACCTCAATTGTGAACTGATCGTTGGTCTGGTAGGCGATGTAGTCATACTCACCCATGGGGCTGATCACCATATGTACATTGCTGCCTTTGGTATAGGTATCGATGGTCTTTACCGGAGTTGCGAAATCCAGGACATCCAGCCGCCTCTGGAGTTCCTTGGGGAGATCGGCCCTGTAGAAATCGAGCACGATCTTGTCGCCTTCCTGTTGCATGTCAACCGGGATGGATGGAGAAGAGAGAGTCACGATCACGCGGCCCTGTCCATCTTCGCCGCGACGGAAATCGATATTCTCGATCTGGTCAGCAGAGCCGCCTGCGGCGCTGGCAACAGCCGCCTCTGCGGCTGACTGTACGCTGCCGGCATTTTGTACGGTCAGAACGACCTTGTTGCCTTCCGCGTGTGCTTCATAAGGCACCATGTCGACGAGGTTGACGACAACCCGGGTGCGACCCTGTGCCTCTACAACGGTCATGCTTTCGGCCATACCGATACCGATAGCCTGGGAGCGTTCCTTGAGGCCGTTTGTCGTGCCGGGGAAGTCAAGCGCGATTCGCGCGGGGTTGTCGATGGTGAAGCTGAGAGGCGTAGGAGCTGCATTGCTCAGAGTCAGTGTGATCTGAGCCTTGTTGCCAGGCAGGGCCGCAAAGTCAACCGTTTGCAGTGTATTGACCGATGTAGCAGCTGCCATTGCAGTTGTGTGCCCGAAAAAAAACAGGGCGCTGCAATAGAGTAGGTATCGCATCATCGCATGGCCCCATCGCGCGATGCGTTTGTTTGGCTGTGCATTGCTAGATTGCTTTTGGCAAGTATGATTTCCGGTCATTGCTGTCACCCTGTGGGATTATTCGCTTAAGGCAATAGAGGCCTGGCGTTCCATCCATCCTCCAATTCCATCGGGAACGATTTCCGTAAGCTCGACTTCAAATTCTGTAATACGCGTGATTTTCCCGTGATTCTGCCCTGCGTAATTGCCAAGCTGAACGCGGTGAATGGTACCGTCCGTGTCGTTGATAAGCGCCCAGTTCTGGTCGTTTTGCTCCAGGGTTCCAACCATCCGCAGACTGTCAAGGGGGAACTCCTCGAGGGGTTCGGTGGGCCGGTCAAAATCGGGTTTGATTCCATTGTTGGAAGCAGTGGCGGGAATTGCCTCCTGGGGCGAGAAGGTGTCTTCCGTAAACGGGTCCCTCAGGTCACCCGCCTGGTATGCGAATGACTCGTACGGTTTGAATTCCGGCAAGGGGTCGATTCTCGATGTTTGCTGGCTCTTGACCTTCGCCACATATTTCTCGAGGTCTGCTGTTGGATTCGAGGAACACGCGAGCAGAATGCTGGAAACTGCAGCTATGCAACACCAGTTCAGGAATATGTTACGAATCCTGTTCATGTCAGTTACTTGCCTCCCCGGTTCTTTCCCCTTCCTCGAGGTAGCGGTAGGTCTTGGCGGTCAGGTCCATCGATAACTTGTCACCTTGAGTACGATTAATAGTGATATTGTGCAAAGTCACGATTCTGGGTAATGCCGCCACCCCGCTGACAAAATTGCCGAACTCATGGTAATCGCCGGTGACGCGTATACTGATCGGCAGCTCTGCATAGAATTCTCTGGGATTTTCTGCCTTGGGCTGAAACAACACGAATTCCAGGCCGCTGGCCAGACCGGTTTGTGATACGTCAACCAGCAGGTCCGCCACCTCGGTCTTGTTGGGAAGTTGGCGGAGCATCGCGCCGAAGGACTCGCGCATTTCCTCAAGCTGTTTCTCATAGGCTTCCAGATTCGCAGCCTGTTTTGCTTTTCTTTCGAAAATGATCCTTAGATCACCTTCCTTTTGTTCTGCTTTTTCAAGTTGCTGAAGCTGATCCTTGGTGTGAAACCAGTAGCCGAGGAAGATAACACCACCCATCAGGAACAGAATGACAACAGCACGTGCGGCGGCGGGCCAGCGGGAAATATTCGAAAGGTCGAGTTGGTCGAGTTCCAAGTTCATGGCGTGACCTCACCGGAATCTTCCTCGGTATTGACGGGTTTTGGCGGTTTCTGGTGTCCGCGCAAGGTAAAATTGGCTATTCTGCGGCGGTTGATTTCTTTTGTCTTGATCAGGTCAAGGCGCGGGTTGCTAAGCCATTCTGAAGAGTCGATGTTGCGCATGTAGTCAGAAACCCTGGCATTTGACTGGGCTATACCGGCCATTGTCAGCCGCCGGTCTTGTTGCGTGAATTTGTTCAGAAACACGCCATCCGGGATGGTTCTGACTAGTTCATCGAGCAGATGAACACTTTCCGGGCGGCTGCTTTGCAGTTCCTGAATCACGTTCATGCGTGCCAGCAGGTCCTGCTTCATTTTTTCCAGCTCCTTGATCCGCCCGATCCTGTCATTGAGCAGATTGATCTCGTTCTGAAGAAACGTGTTTCTCGTATTCTGGTCATTGATCATTCCATCGATGTGCAGATGTGTGAACAGAACGATCAGTCCCGCAACAACCAGTGAGCCAATGGATACGAGTCCGAATTCGCGCTGTTTCTGCTTACGCAGTTCTTCACGCCAGGGAAGCAGGTTGATATGTGCCATATCAGTCGAAGCTCCTCATCGCCAGGCCACACGCGATCAGCAGTGCAGGTGCATCGTTACTCAGGGTCTGTGGTTTTACCCTCGCGGACAGTGACATGGACGCAAATGGGTTGGCTATGGTCGTTTCAACTCCAAGCTTGTCCTGAATCATTTCGTCCATGCCGGGGATGGATGCACTGCCGCCGGCCAGCACGATATGATCCACCTTGCTGTGGGGACTTGAGGAGTAGAAGAATTGCAGTGACCGACTGGCCTGCTGGGTCATCGCCTCCTTGAACGGTTCCAGTACGTCGGAAAGATAGTTTTCCGGCAGTCCACCCTGGCGTTTTGCCATGCCGGCTTCTTCATAAGAAAGGCCGTAACGGCGCATGATTTCTTCTGTCAATTGTTTGCCGCCGAAGACGGTATCGCGCGTATAAATACTCTTCAGATCATGCATGACGTTCAGTGTCGTCATGGTCGCGCCAACGTCTATGACGGCGATGGTTTTTTCAATCCCCTGATTTGGTAGCTGGTCGGCGAGCAGCGTGAAAGCATTTTCGCTGGCGAAGGACTCTACATCCATAATCTGTGTGCTGAGCCCGCCGGTTTCGACGGCGGCGCTGCGAAGCTCAACGTTCTCACTACGACAGGCTGCAAGCAGAACGTCGACCGTATCGGGGTTTTTTTCTGACGGTCCTATAACCTCGAAATCGATATTGACTTCTTCCAGGGGGTAGGGGACGTATTGGTCAGCCTCAAGCTCGATCTGGCTTTCCAAGTCATCGCCACTCAGACCCGCGGGCATCGGGATGATCTTCGTGATCGTAGAAGAGCCTGCAATGGCAACGGCCGCATGGCGGGTCCGCGTACCGGAGCGCTTCACTGCGCGGCGGACCGCTTCTCCCACGGCATCGACATCGGTGATATTCTTTTCAACGACGGAGTTGGGTGGCAGGGGTTCAACAGCGTAGCTTTCCACGCGATAGCGGGAACCGCTACGACTCAACTCCAGTAACTTTACCGCAGTGGAACTGATATCCAGACCAATGAGCGGTGGTTTGGTCCTATTGAAGAGTTGCGCGAATGGCACAATATTTCCTTTTAGTTACCCACTGTTGTGCGGCAAAGGTAGTCCGCCGCATTAGAGGACATTGCCAACTATTTGTCAACTAATGTGTAATGTCTGTAGGACACTACGGTACTGGTTATCGGACAAGGCGGATTTTTTTTAAGAAATATTTTTCCTGCAGCGGTTTTGCAGTTAATTTATGTCTTGTTTATTGGCGGATCTTTGATCCAGGTCACAGGTTGTTATTACTTTTATGATCCTACGTTACCTTTGGCGAGTTCTGTTTCCCCTGTTGCTGCTTGCCGGACTTGGTGCTGCCATCGCAGCTGCGATCTTGTACTTGAGAATCGAGTCACAGCTCCCCCCCATTGAAGTCCTCCGTGATGTCCAGTTGCAGGAGCCATTGCGGATCTACACAAACGACAGGCGCCTGCTGGCGGAGTTTGGGGAGAAGCGACGTACTCCGGTCAAAATAAGTCAAGTTCCTGACGCTATGATTCATGCATTCCTGGCTGCTGAGGATGATCGTTTTTATGAACATTCAGGTGTTGATTTTCAGGGTTTGCTGCGTGCCGCGGTTGAGCTGATCCGCACGGGGAAAAAACGTCAGGGCGGCAGTACGATTACCATGCAGGTGGCCAGGAACTTTTTCCTGTCTAGGGAAAAAACCTATTTGAGAAAGCTCACCGAAATTCTCCTTGCCTACAAGATTGAGGGATCTCTCAGCAAGGATGAAATACTGGAGCTGTACCTCAACAAGATCTATCTCGGGCATCGTGCCTATGGTGTAGAAGCGGCTGCACAAGTCTATTATGGGAAGAGTATTACCGACCTGTCGGTCGCCCGAATGGCGATGATTGCCGCCTTGCCGAAGGCGCCGTCAAGAATAAATCCAGTCAATAATCCCCAGGCCGCTCTCGAAAGACGGAACTATGTCCTTGGCCGAATGCATCAACTGGGTTACCTGAACGATGCTGACTATGCGACGGATATTGCCGAACCGGATGAGGCCAGCCTGCACCAGGTGCGGTCGGAAGCCAATGCGGAATATGTGGCGGAAATGGTGCGCAATGAAATGGTTGATCGTTTTGGTGTGTCTGTTTACACCTCCGGTTACGAGGTGATTACCACGATCGAGAGCAAATATCAGGCCGCTGCAACTGAGGCCTTGCGCAAGGATTTACTTGCTTACAGTAAACGCCATGGATATCGGGGACCCGAGGCACATCTCGACCCCGGGCAGCTGCAGGATGGATGGAAAGCAGAACTTCTGACGGACTATAAGCCGGTTGGGGGGCTGGAGCCGGGCATCGTTGTACACATTGACGAGAAATCCATCGCTGTATTGCTCAAGAGCAACGAAACCATAACAGTGGGATGGGACGGGATAACCTGGGCAAGATCCTATCGAAGTGTCAATCAGCTCGGCCCGGCCCCGAAAAAGGCGGCTGACGTCGTTGCCGTTGGGGATATCGTACGGGTGTCCAGGTCTGATGAAGCCGGGTGGGAGCTGGCACAGATCCCCGCCGTAGAAGGGGCTCTGGTCTCATTGCGGCCGGATGATGGCGCCATTCTGGCGCTGGTGGGCGGTTTTGATTTCAGCCGCAGCAAGTTCAACCGCGCAATCCAGGCAAAACGCCAGCCAGGTTCCAGTTTCAAACCAATTATCTATTCCGCTGCCCTGGAAAAGGGGTTTACCCCGGCCAGCATCATCAACGATGCGCCGGTGGTATTCGATGATGCTGAACTGGAATCCACCTGGCGTCCGGAGAACTACAGTGGCCAGTTCTTCGGACCCACCCGCCTTCGCGAGGCCTTGTACCGCTCCCGGAACCTCGTCTCAATTCGCATACTGCGCGCAATCGGAGCAGATTATGCCGCATCCTATGCCGAGAATTTCGGTTTCGCCGCCGAGGACCTGCCCAAGGACCTGACGCTGGCGCTGGGTAGCGCCTCTGTAAGTCCCTTGCAGATGGCCAGGGCCTATGCTGTATTGGCCAACGGCGGCTATCTGATTGAACCTTATCATATAAGCAGCATTAGCAATTCTTCGGGTGAGGTGATTTACATGGCGGATGCGCCTGTCGTGTGTCCGCAATGTTCCGGGGAGCTGGATGTGGTGAGCAGCGGGATCGCAAAGCAAGTCAATCTTGCACCACAGAAGTTGTCGCCACAGAATGTCTGGCTGATGACTTCTATGATGCGTGATGTCATCCAGCGCGGTACCGGTCGAAGGGCACGTGTCCTCGGACGATCGGATCTGGCCGGCAAGACAGGTACGACCAATGACCAGATGGATGGCTGGTTTTCAGGATTCAACCATGCCCTGGTAGCCACCGCATGGGTGGGTTTCGATAAGCTTCAACCGCTGGGAAGAGGGGAAACCGGGGGGCGGTCGGCATTGCCCATGTGGATCGATTATATGCACGTTGCACTAAAGGATATCCCTGAAGTCAGTGTACAGCCCCCAGAGGGGCTGGTTACGGTGCGCATCGATCCTACCACTGGTTTGCTGGCACGTAGTGGGCAGCAGGATGCTATTTTTGAAACCTTCATGAAAGGCTCGGTACCGACCGAGACAAGCGATCCTGCTGCTGCGAGAGGTATTCCTGGGGCCGCTGATGCGGCTACCGATCAGCTTTTCTGATATTCCTGGAGCGATTCGAGATCGGCCCGGATACTGTCTACTGAGGCTACGAAGCCATTCTGCTCCATTTCATTCAGGGGTAATTCGATTATCCATTCCATGCCACCGCGACCCAGAACGGCCGGCACCCCTGCGGTGATGTCTTGTAGCCCGTATTCACCGGACAGAACGCAGACGCACGGCAATACGCGATGGCGGTTCCTGCTGATCGAGTCCACCATGGCGGTGACGGCCGCAGCAGGGGCGTTGTAGGCGCTACTGTTCTTGCGCAGCGCGAGAATCTCCGCGCCACCAGTCTGGGTGCGTTTGGTGATCCGCGCAATGGCTTCCTGGTCCAGGAAGGTCGTGGCGGGAAGGCCGTTAATGGTACTGAAGCGACTCAGGGGCACCATGAAATCGCCATGTCCACCGATGACCATGGCATGGATGTCCCGGATCGACAACCCGCTCTCTTCAGCCATGAAGCATGCCATGCGCGATGAATCCAGAACCCCTGCCTGGCCGAAAACACGACTGCGATCCCAGCCACTGCGTTTCCAGGCATACCAGGTCAGAACATCTACCGGATTGGACACCATCAGCAGCATACTGTCAGGTGCATAGGTCAGCACCTCGTCGATGATGGTGTCGACGACAACACGGTTGACATCCAGTACATCGCTGCGTGACATTCCTGGTTTGCGGGGCGATCCCGCAGTGACAATGACGAGATCAGAGTCCGCCAGCACCGCGGGGTCACTGCTTCCGGTAACACGGGTATCGAATCCATAGTAGGAAGCGGATTGCAGGATATCCAATGCAGCACCTGAAGCGGCCCCTTCACGCACATCAAGCAGTGCGACCTCCTGGCACAGGCATTGTTGTGCAATAGCCAGCGCCGTTGATTCCCCCACACGACCTGCTCCGATGATGCTGATCTTTTTCATGTAGTGATCCTTGGTGGTTGTTGTAACTCATTACGGCGATTATATATATAGTGTGTTGCATCTCCACAATAAAACAGCATCCATTGTATCAATGGACTCCGGCCCGGGTCTGCAGTGGCAACGCTCAATAACCACAGCTGAATCTGTATTTATCAGGGGCTGCAGATGGCTGAGTATAGATTGTGCGGTTTGTTATCCTCAATCTGTATCGCTTACCGGAAACAGCGCTGCCGGGTGCCGGATACGGATGCCGAGTATCTTGCGTTCAGGTTTAATCCAGCCCCGTAACTCTACAGTGCGGCCCGTAAGTTTTTCGAGATAACCCTGTTTGAAGTTGTCAAGATCGGCGTTTGCTATGCGGGCTGCAAGTTTCCCCTGTAGCAGGATCCGTACTTGGTTGCGTGTTCTGGCAACGCTATCCACCTGCCCGCGAACGATGCGAAAACCGCGGGTGTCTGGCGGCAATGCGTCCACGGCTTGAATCTGATAGGAGTCAAGCTGCCAGAGCCCACGCCCTGCGTTGCGGGCTGTCTGCTCAGCTTGCTGGTAGCATCCGGCAGCCCAGGTATTGGGCGGGACCACCAGTGTGGTTGCAAGTCCCTGTTGCAGCAGCCTTAATGCCACATCTTCGCCGTTCTCCAGATAGACATGGGCAAGCACTCGCCCATAATGATCCTTGCGCTCCTGGCCATATTGAAGGGAAAGGTTGTTATCAGCGGACTCCAGCATCTCGATCAGGCTGGTTCTTGCTATTTCAGCGTAAGGTTCTGGGCGCCTGTTGTGATGTCCCGTTTCAGGAGTATTGATACCGATAAGCCTGACGCGCCGGCCGTCACTCAGCTTGACCGTATCTCCGTCATACACGTAGCTGACTTTCACCTGTTCATTAATTCGCTGAGGCGCGCAACGGTTCGATAGTGCCTGACTGCCCGCCGGGCTCAACAGCAGCAGGCAGGAAAGCAGCAGAATGAGGAAAACAAAAGGGGCGCCCGGTTTGGACACCCCTCTCATATGGGTATGCGATAGCATATACCGGAAATTCAGCCCCTTCCGTAACGACGACGGAATTTATCGACACGCCCGCCGGTGTCGACGATCTTCTGCTTGCCGGTATAGAACGGGTGGCATTGTGAGCACACTTCTATGGATAGATCCTTGCCGACGGTGGAACGCGTCTCGAAACTTGCGCCACAACTGCAGGTGACTTTGATATCGGAATAGGCCGGATGTGTATCAGTTTTCATACGAAGCCTCGAAAGATTTAGTTCCCTGCAACCCCAGTGAAAAGGCGAGCGATGATACGTGATATGCGTGCTTGCGGCAAGTCAGCGACGTCTGAAGTTCAGGATTGTCGCATTGCGCCGCAGCGGCCTCATCCCATCTGCTGTTCCCAGCAGTGATGCCAAAAGACCTGCTTCTCCGGTCAATTTTTCCCATAGTAAGCGTTGCATGCGCAAGCAGGCCGCCAATGGGGTCCGCGAGGTGTAGCGAATCTGGTCCAGTTGCCATTGCAGGCATCGAAGGCGCTGCCTTCTCTGTGGTGATGCTTGCCGTATGGCATCCTCGAGAATGTTTTTTCTTTTTACTTCAAATGCATCCGGGTCTGAGCGGGCGAGTTCAGCCCAGCCGTCAAAGTCGAAAGGGGCGGTATTGTTGGCAATATACATATTCCAGCTCCTTGTATGCCTTCAATTTGTCAGCCTGTTGTTCTGTGGAGTGTAAACAGCATATCACAGCTTGCCGACCTCAGTGCAGGATGTAAGCCTGTGGTTGTAAGAAAAATAATAAAATCAGCCAGATAAGATCAGTCTCATTGTGGATAACTCTGTGGAAAACCGGGTAGTGGTGAGCCGGGTTTGGGGATAAGTCAATATTGCCAGCAAATAAGGTTGGATCTAATGGGGGAGTTCAGTCTGCTGGTACGGTGCGATCCCTGGCCCATGCCCGCAGTCTGCTGATCTTTTCTGCCATGACTCGCGACAGGGGACGGGTTTGTTCGATTTCTGTGCGTATATGACCGAAATCCATTGGCACCTGCTGCTCACGTGCCAGATAGGTGGCCGCAACGATGGCCTGCTCGATTTCCGCGCCGGAAAAGCCATCGGTCAATTGCGCCAGTTCCGGGATATTGAAATCCATGGGTTTGTGATTGCGCTTGCGCAGGTGAATTGCCAGGGTCTCCGCGCGGGTGGCGGTATCCGGTAAGTCCAGGAAGAAGATTTCATCCAGCCGGCCCTTGCGTATCAACTCCGGTGGCAGTTGCTCGATGACGTTGGCGGTCGCGACGATGAAGACCGGCGCCTTGCGTTCCGACATCCATGTCAGGAGGCTCCCGAGGATGCGTCTTGAAGTGCCGCTGTCGTAATCGCCGGAGGCAATGGCCTTTTCGATCTCATCGATCCACAGCACGCAAGGGGCCATCGCTTCCGCGGCTTTCAGGGCTTCGCGCAAATTGCGTTCCGTTTCGCCGAAAAACCTGTTGAACAGGGTGCCGAAATCCAGGCGTAGCAGCGGCAACCTCCACATTCCTGCGACAGCCTTGGCAGCGAGGCTCTTGCCGCTACCCTGTACCCCGACCAGCAGGATACCCCTGGGTGCATCCTGTTCTGCTTCTGCCTCCAGAAAGGCGGTGCGGCGCAGTCCGATCCAGCGTTTCAGGTTACCCAGGCCGCCGACATCAGCAAAGTCCGTGGTATTGAATTCACAGGAAAGCGCACCGCCATTCTCCAGCAATTCGTAACGGGCGCGGGTAAGTCTGTCCAGGTCAGTTGCATCGATGGCTCCATCATCATAGATGATCCCACGCACCAGCCGGCGGGCATCGACCGTCGTCAGACCGCGCAGCTGGCTGAGAACCAGGTCCAGCGTCTTGCGCTCGGTTCTGACCCGGCTGCCGTGATTGGCTGCTGACCAGTGACCGGCTTCTTCCTGGATGATTTCCTCGAGTCTCTGCCGGCTTGGCATGGTAAGCGAAAAGCGGGCGCTGAAGCCCGCAAGCTCCGGCGGCAGATCCAGAGCGTGACTGACCAGTACCAGAGTATGTCCCAGCGAGGGATAGTCGAGGGCAATTTCCTTGATGAGGCGGATATTGTAGGGGTCCTCCAGGTAGGGATGAAAATCAAGCAGCAGGTAAATGGTAGGTGTATCCGTCGCCTTGATCTGACCCAGTGCCTGGCGCGCCTCAATGGCATGCCTCTGAGGTGCGGCACCGAGGTCAATTCGCCGCAGTCCGGTGGTCGTTGACCAGGACATGGCCGGCACGACGAGTTTGACTGCCAGGCTGGCGAAAAGCTGCAGAACCCGCTTTTCCTCACGGGTTTCTATTGTGATGAGGGGGATGCGGGACCTCAGTAGCAGTTCCAGATCGTGCAAATCATTCATAAGGAGCAGTTGTCCTTGCATTCTGCTGTCGATTTATCGACAGCCTTCTAGCCCGGATTTCTCACCGGGATAGGCATTGTCTGAAACACACTGTTTTCTGATTGGTTACCACTACTTCAATTCCCTTATCAGCTTATAACCTACAGTGCTGCCCGGTCAGAAATTCGGGCTAACCGGGGTCGCAATGCAAAATGCGGTCGAGTCTGATCTCCAGCGTATCGTCGTTGCGCTGTGTAACGATCATGTATTCAGCACCTTTGCGGGTACACAGGTCGGTAGGTGTGACGATGCCGATATGCACTTCACCTTCGGGATCACGCCACGTGAGTCGCAGGCTTTCCCGATGCATGATCGCCAGTTCGTACTCGCTGTAAAGACCGCAGTCAACGGGCGTGTAATCGGTCGGTTCCATAGCGTGAACAGGGTCCGGTTCACATCCATACAGGCGTCTTGAACGCGCGTGGTTGTTGCTGGCCCTTGATTATCCTGCTAGTCATCATCCCGTCTTGCAGTCAGCGAGAGAAGATTTCCGTCTGTTCCGACTTCCAGTCTGAGTTCAATTGGCCGGCAGCAGACCGGACAGTCCTCGATGTAATCCTGACTGCCGCCTGTAGTGTCGACCAGGGTCTCGAAAGTCTCACCGCAGTATGGGCATTCAATTTTGTCCGGCATGACGGGGTTGCTCCGGCAACCAGTATTGCAATAGTTCGTTAAGGTAACGTTTCCCTTGCTGTGTGGTGAAGATGTTGCCATGTGTGCATACCACCATCTCTCGTTCCAGTGCCTGCTGCAGACCTGGTTCTAGAACGTTTGCCGGCAAGCCGGTAGCAGCCGTAAAGCCCGTGATGTTGAAACCTTCTTTCAGCCGCAGGGCATTCATGACGAATTCCAGTCGGACGTCACCCGGATCAAGATCCCTGCGCGAATCGATGCGTCCCGAGTTGTGCACGGTTTCCATATAGTCATACGGGTGCCTGATCTTCGCAAGGCGGTAAATACACTGTTCTGCGGCATTCGTCAGTTTTGCATGTGCGCCGCTGCCAATACCGAGGTAGTCACCGAACTCCCAGTAGTTCAGATTGTGGGAGCAGCGCCTGTCATCCTTGGCCCAGGCGGAAATCTCATAGCGCTCATATCCGCAGGCGGACAGCAGTTGATTACCGGCCTGTTGCATTTCCCAGAGGACCTCGTCGTCTGGACACAGGGGCGGGTGGCGGTGAAACCAGGTATTAGGTTCTATGGTGAGTTCGTACCAGGAGATGTGCTCTGGCGCCAGTGACGTGGCGATCTGCAGGTCCCCGAGCGCCTGTTCCGTGTCCTGGCCGGGCAGACCGAACATCAAGTCCATATTGATGTTCTCAAAACCGGCTTGCCTTGCAACCTCAAAGGCGGCGATCGCCTGTTTCCCGTTATGGATACGCCCGATGTTTTTCAGCAGCGCCGGCTGAAAACTCTGGATTCCGATCGACAGGCGGTTGATCCCTGCCTCGCGGTAGCCCGAGAAGTTCGCCTGATCAACCGTGCCCGGATTGGCCTCCAGGGTGATTTCAACGGCGGGCTTCAGGGGCAGGCGCGCGCGCAACTCATCCAGCAGCCGGGCAAGCGTTGCCGGCGACAGCAGGCTGGGTGTTCCCCCGCCGATGAAAACAGACTCGATGGTGCGGCCCCGGACAGCTGGCAGGTCCTGTTCGAGGTCTGCAAGCAGTGCATCAATGTATGCCTGCTCCGGGATTTCCCCGTGTTGTGTATGGGAGTTGAAGTCACAATACGGGCACTTGCGCACACACCATGGAAAATGAACATAGAGAGACAAGGGTGGTGAGGCGGTGAAGTTGAACATAATCGTCTGAGAATAGAGTCTCCCGCGGTTGAGCGCAAAGGTGCTTCGGCAGTCGGGGCACCGTGCCAGGCTGCGCATGCTTCGCACCCGACACCATAGTTCCCTTAACGTGGGTAACCGGGATACCCGTAGCCGTCTATGTCTGCACCGCAGCGGAATCGCGCAGGGCGGCAACCAGTTTATGCAAGGCCTGCCCGCGGTGACTCAGGGAATTTTTGACCTCGGTACTCAGTTCGGCGGACGAGCAGCCGTGTGTAGGTACATAGAAGACCGGGTCATAGCCGAACCCATTCTCGCCACGCGGCGCGGGCAGGATCCTGCCTTCCCAGGTACCCTGGCAGATGATCGGGGTGGGGTCATCAGCATGACGAAGGTATACCACCAGACACTGAAAACGGGCACTTCGCCGGTCTTCCGGCACCTCCTGCAATTCGGCCAGCAGTTTATCCAGGTTCTCCCGGTCGCTGGCACCGAGACCCGAATAGCGTGCAGAGTAGATGCCGGGCTCACCCTTGAGTGCATCCACCTCGATACCGGAATCATCTGCGATGGCCGGCATGCCGGTATGCAGGGCGGCGTTACGTGCCTTGATAATGGCATTTTCGATGAAGGTCGTACCGGTTTCTTCGGCATCCGGAACACCGTACTCGCTCTGTGGATGTGCCTGCAGTTCGAGAGCCGCAAGTAACTGATTGATCTCGCGGACCTTCCCCGGGTTGCTGCTGGCCAGCACGATTTGTTTCATGGCGTCAGACTTCCCTTCCAGGTCGGCGTGGTGATGCTATTGTTGTTCGATCGCAGCCTGTTGGCCGGCCAGGAGTTCAGTGATGCCTTTTTTCGCCAGTGCGAGCATGGCATTGAGTTCATCCTGACTGAAGGGGTGACCTTCCGCCGTGCCCTGGATCTCGATGAAGTCACCCGAATCGCTCATGACCACATTCATATCGGTTTCGGCATTGCAGTCTTCCGGGTAGTCGAGGTCGAGGAGTGGTGAGCCCTGGTAAATCCCGACCGACACCGAGGCTACCCGGCCGGTGAGCGGGTTTCTGCTGATCACCTTGTTGTCGAGCATGGACTGAACCGCGTCGGCAAGCGCAACGAAGCCGCCGGTGATGCTTGCAGTGCGGGTGCCTCCATCGGCCTGAATGACATCACAGTCGATGGTAATCGATCGCTCGCCCAGTAATTTCAGGTCGGTTACGGCTCGCAGGGAACGACCTATCAGACGCTGGATCTCCATGGTGCGTCCCCCCTGCCTGCCGCGGGTGGCCTCCCGGCCCATACGGCTGGTGGTCGAACGGGGCAGCATGCCGTATTCCGCCGTGACCCAGCCTTCACCCTTGCCACGCAGGAATCCAGGCAGGCGATCTTCCACGGTGGCGGTGCAGATGACCCGGGTGTCACCAAATTCCACCAGCACCGAGCCCTCCGCATGCTTGGTATAGTTGCGGGTGAAGCGGACATGGCGCATTTCGTCCGGGGCGCGGTTGCTTGGGCGCATAATTGATTCCTTGCTGTTGGTGAGGTGCGGATTATAGCGCGATCCCCGCGCTCTGCTGATCTGTATGGTGGCCTGGGCAGCTTGATTCGCGGGAACTGCACATTGCAATTTGCACGGCCATACCCAACTGCGCTCGCAATGCTCGTCGCCTTCCGCTGAGGCTGCTGCCATCAGGTGACCGCTACTGAGCGCCACCGTCTTTCTTCTGGATACTCTGCCATTCAGCTCCCAGGAGATGGGTAACTTATTGATCCTTGAATGGTTGTTTCGTTTGTATTATTTTGGGCCGTGCGGGTTGCGAGAATACGGTACACATCAGTGATAGCCTGGTGGGCGGCAACTGATACGTATGAATATGACGCTACTCGCGTTTTTCAGCTCCACCCGTAACTCGCGGTTAAAGCTTGGGAGTTGCTGGACGATGCAGTCCTTACTTATGTCCGGGTACAGATTCCGATGTACCGGATCGTATAACACGGAGATTCTTGACATGAATAAATCAACCAGGAAACCGGTTTCTTGTTTGTTGGCCGCTGTACTCGCCCTTTCGAGTGTGATGTACGTACCGGAAGCTTTCTCGGCCAGTTATCGTGATATCAAAGGCTCCGAACCTACCGGCGGGACCATGCTGGCAGATACCGTCCTGGTCAGGCCATTCATGCTCGTGAGCACGATTGTCGGCGCAGCCACCTTTGTCGTCACTCTGCCGTTTAGCGCCCTGGGTGGTAATATTGGCGAGGCTGGCAATACGCTGGTAGTCGAACCGGCGAAATATACATTCCTGCGCCCGCTTGGCGAACTCTAGTACTAGGCCCTCCAGAAACTGATTCCTGACATCAGCCACTGCGGCCTCGTCTGGCAGCAGTGGTTTTCTTTTGCCGTCCAGGCACTGTTATTGATGTAGCCAAGCGCATACCATTTGATAAATCAAAGGATACAGGGAGTTCGCATGATCCGCAGCATGACGGCCTTCGCCAGGCGGGAGATGGATACCGGTACGGGTGCTCTGTCATGGGAGATCCGCTCTTACAACCACCGTTATCTGGAGCCGGGCCTGCGCCTGCCCGAGGAGCTGCGTGCCGCGGAATCCATGATTCGGGAACGGCTCGGCAGGCGCCTGGGGCGCGGTAAGGTTGATTGTACCTGCCGATTTAGACCGCAGGCATCACGGGCGGCGCCCGTCGATATCGACACTGACAATCTGGCGCGACTGCTGACTGCCTGTGACAAGGTGGCCGCAGGGTTGGCGGAAGCGGCTCCCCTCGACCCGCTTGATGTCCTGAGCTGGCCCGGTGTGTTGCGGGAGGAGGTGATCGATACCGAGCCGCTGGTCGGCAGTGCCCTGGAACTTCTCGAACTTGCCCTCGACGATCTGGTGGCGTCCCGGGAACGCGAAGGTGAGAAAATTACCGAACTGCTCCTGCAGCGATGTGATTCCATGTCCGACCTGGTCGTCCGGGCCCGTGAGTTACTGCCGGAAATTCGAGCCGGCCTGCAAAGCAGACTGGAGGCGCGTCTCTCTGAACTGGATATACCCGCGGAGCCGGGGCGTCTCGAGCAGGAACTCGTATTACAGTTGCAGAAAATCGACGTGGATGAGGAACTGGACCGGCTGCAGGGTCATATCGATGAAGTCCGGCGGGTGCTGAGTCGCAGCGAACCTGTTGGGCGGCGACTGGATTTCCTGATGCAGGAGCTGAATCGCGAGGCCAATACCCTGAGTTCGAAGTCGGTCTCCGGGGAAACGACCGGGATCTCGGTAGAACTCAAGGTGCTGATCGAACAGATGCGGGAGCAGGTTCAGAATGTCGAATAGATGTCCGGCAATAATATCCGCAAGCACATGCCGGCAGGCATCCTGAATACGGCTACGCCGGGCGGCGGCACGCTGTACATCTTGTCCGCTCCCTCGGGGGCCGGCAAATCCAGCCTGGTGCGTGCATTGCTGCAAAGCCAGGGGAAAGAGGTGGGGGTCTCGGTATCGCATACCACCCGCAAACCACGTCCGGGTGAAGTCGACGGAAGGGATTACCACTTTGTTGATTCAGGGACCTTCCAGGCGATGGTCGCGGAGGACGCCTTCCTGGAATATGCACAGGTATTCGACAACCAGTACGGGACTTCCCGGGCCGCCGTGGCGCAGCAACTTGCCGCCGGTCAGGACGTAGTCCTCGAGATTGACTGGCAGGGCGCCCGCCAGGTGCGCGAACGCATGGCCGCAAGCATTGGCATCTTCATCCTGCCCCCGTCGCGTGCGGCGCTGCGCGAGCGTCTGCAAGGTCGTGGCCAGGATGATGCCGCAGTTATCGAGCGCAGGATGCGTGCTGCGATCAGCGAAATGTCCCATTACGGTGAATACGATTACCTGGTTATCAACGATGTCTTCGAGACAGCCGTGGAGGAACTGGTGGCCATCCTGCGCAGTCACCGGCTGCGGCTTGCCGTACAGTCGCGGCGGCAGACCGGATTGCTGCGCTCCCTGCTGGAATCCGTAGATTGATTCAGGTAAGCTTCGCTGTCGACTCGGTAGCAGTCCCGACTTATTGACCGGAGAGCTTCATGGCACGCGTTACGGTAGAAGATTGTCTCGATAATGTGGATAACCGCTTTCAGCTCGTCCTGATCGCGACCCGGCGTGCCCGGCAGCTGGCGAACGGGGTGCAACCCCTGGTTGATTGGGAAAACGACAAGCCTACCATCGTGGCTCTGCGCGAGATTGCCGCCGGACTGATCGGACCCGATATCCTAAACGATTCGACCTATCCTGATTTCGAGCCGGAAGGCCAGAGCGAAGAAATTTCCATCCTGGCCGAGGCGGTCGCAGGCCAGCAAGATGACATCCCCACTGCGGAGCCGCCTGCCGAGTCCTGAACCCCGGTTGCGCGTCGTTCCGCGGACCAGCCCCGCAAATCCTGATGATTCTTCTGCCTGTGCGCAACAGGCGGGTACTGACCTGTGCCCTATATAAGGTTATAGTTTGCGGAACGGTTCCGACAGGAGAGCAGTACAGCGGTCAATATCCGCGAGACTGATCCAGCCACATGACAACCAGTCCGGAAGTGCAAATCGCAGACGAGTCGCGGTTTCTGATCAGCGACTTGTGCGGCATACTGGAAACTTATATGGAGCCTGCCCAGGTTCAGGAAGTCTACCGGGCCTATTTGTTTGGTGCCGAAGCCCATGACGGCCAGCACCGCATGTCGGGCGAACCCTACATTTTCCACCCGATCGCGGCGGCCCGAATTCTGGCCGAATTGCGGCTGGACCACAAATCCATTATTGCCGCCATCCTGCATGACGTGATTGAGGACACGCCTAGGGCCAAGGAGCATATCGCAGCCGAATTTGGCGCAGACATCGCGGAACTGGTCGACGGGGTCAGCAAGCTGACCCAGATAGAGTTCGAGAGCTACGCGGAAGCGCAGGCGGAAAATTTCCGCAAGATGATTCTCGCCATGGTACGCGACATCCGCGTGATCCTGGTGAAACTGGCGGACCGCCTGCATAACATGCGCACTCTGGAAGTCATGCGACCCGACAAGCGCCGCCGCATCGCGCGTGAGACCCTGGATATCTATGCCCCGATAGCGAATCGCCTGGGTATCAACTCCTTACGCGTTGACCTGGAGGATCTGGGTTTCGCCGCGCTCTATCCGCTGCGCTACAAGGTGCTGAAGCAGGCCGTGAAGCGTGCCACAGGGCACCGCAAGGAGGTCCTCAACAGGATCGAGACCGCCATCAAGCGGCGTCTGCATCAGGAACAACTGAACGGGCGCATCCTGAGCCGCGAGAAGCATCTCTACAGCCTGTACCGGAAGATTCGCGACAAGACCCTCTCATTCGAGGAGATCTACGATGTATATGCCTTCCGCATTATCGTGGACGACGTCGACACCTGTTACCGCGTTTTGGGCGTGATGCATAACCTGTTCAAGCCGGTGCCGGGCAAGTTCAAGGACTACATCGCCATCCCCAAGGCGAACGGCTACCAGTCATTACATACCATCCTGTTCGGGCCCTATGGAGTACCGATCGAGGTGCAGATCCGCACCGAGGAAATGGATCGCGTCGCCGAGGCCGGGGTGGCGGCCCACTGGGTCTACAAGAGCGGGGATGAAGACCTTGACCAGATGCATGCGGGTGCGCGCGAGTGGATGCAGGAGCTGCTCGAAATGCAGAAACGCGCCGGCAACTCCCTTGAATTTCTGGAGAACGTGAAGATCGACCTGTTCCCGGATGCGGTCTACGTGTTCACCCCTGCCGGGGAGATCATGAAGCTGCCGCATGGAGCCACGGTCGTGGATTTCGCCTATGCGGTTCATACCGACATCGGCAATACCTGCATCGCCGCCAGGGTGGACCGGCAGCTGGTGTCATTGCGAACCCGGCTGCATAGCGGTCAGACGGTGGAGATCGAAACCGCCCCGGGCGCGCATCCAAGCCCGGCCTGGCTGGGTTTCGTGGTTTCCGCCAAGGCGCGTTCGAATATCCGCCACTACCAGAAGAACCTGAAACGCGAGGATGCAATCCAGCTGGGACGGCGCATGCTGAACCGGGCGCTAAGCGTGTTCGACCACAACGGAACTGCGATGGCGGAAGAGCGCATGCAGGCCTTGCTGCGGGAGTACCGCCTTGATTCCGAGGAGGAACTGTTGGTCGAGGTCGGCATGGGGCGGCGGCCATCGGTACTGGTTGCGCGGGCGCTCATGCTGACGGATGACGGCGGCATCGACTCCCGGGGGGAGTCCAGGGCCATGCGCCCGCTGATCATCAAGGGCACCGAGGGTATGGTGACCCGATTTTCCAAGTGCTGCCGGCCGATACCGGGTGATCCCGTGGTCGGCATCATTACCGCGGGGCGTGGCGTGATGATCCATACCCAGACCTGCCGCAATATTGCGGAACGCAAGTTTCCACCGGAGAACTTCCTGGATGTCCAGTGGGAGGCGGGCATCCAGGGCGAGTTTCCCGTCGAGATCAGTGTGGTCGTGGAGGACCGCCGCGGCGTACTGGCGACCGTTGCCACCGCGATCGGCGATGCCGAATCCAATATCGAGAACGTCGGGATTGAAGGCCGCGATGGTCTGACCAATGTCCTGCTGTTCCGTATCACCGTGCATAACCGCCAGCATCTCGCCAGGATCATGCGGCGCTTGCGCAATATCCCCTCTGTAATCCGCATCAGCCGAACCAAGGGTTGATGCATGAATAGTTAATCCATTCAGAAAAGGGATTCTGCATGCGAAGAGAAATCATTCAGACACGGCGCGCGCCCGAGGCGATCGGCACCTATTCCCAGGCGGTAAAGGCAGGCTCTACCGTATATCTGTCGGGCCAGATTCCGCTCGATCCGGAAACCATGGAACTGGTCGACGGCGACACGGCCGACCAGATCCGGCGTGTCTTTGACAACCTGGAGGCGGTTGCGGAAGCCGCAGGCGGGTCTTTGGCCGATGTCGTGAAGTTGAACGTGTACCTGCCCGACCTGGGACATTTCGCCCTGGTCAATGAAGTCATGGCGACCTATTTCCACCCCCCTTATCCGGCGCGTGCCGCCGTTGGTGTGGCGGCTCTGCCCAGGGGGGCGCAAGTGGAAATGGATGCGGTGATCGTGCTGGATGAATGAGTACATGAGGTACAGCAATCCTGGAGGTCCGGCGCCGATGGAATAAGCGGACAGTATTCGTACGGGATGCCGGCTGTACCGGTCCTGCCGACCGTGGGGATGTCCACCCTGGATTTACACCGGACTGACAATAGGGAAAATTCCTGCATTTCCGGTCAGACACCGGCCTGATACTGCAGCGGCAGCCCGGTCTACAATGCAAATATTCCACTGTCCAGATTGTTACGAGCCTGGCTTGACAGACACGCAATTGAACCATTCCGGGAAAGTCGACGGCCTTGATGCGCTACCGGTAACAGCGCTCAGGAGGGTCGGCTCACGACTGGCCGCACGCCTGGAGCGCCTGCGCATTCGCACGGTACAGGATGTATTGTTCCATCTGCCGCTGCGCTATGAGGATCGTACCCGGGTATTGCCCATGGGGAGTCTGCGCCCCGGTGACCAGGCGGTCGTGTCGGGGGAAATCGAGTTGGCCGAGGTGCGTTTCGGCCGCAGGCGGTCACTGCTGATTCGCGTCAGCGACGGCACTGGTGCCCTGACTCTGCGGTTTTTCCACTTCAATGCATCCCAGCAGGCGTCCTTTGCGCGCGGTCGGGTCATCCGCTGCTACGGCGAGGTTCGCGATGGTGCGGTAACCCTGGAGATGATCCATCCTGAGTACCGGCTGTTGAATCCAGGTGATGCAGCCGCTGTCGAAGAGCACCTGACCCCTGTCTATCCAGCCACGGAAGGTGTACACCAGCTGACTCTGCGCGACATCACGGAACAGGCGTTGCGCTATCTGGATGCGCCGGTGGGGTTGCCGGGCCTGGTGGACTGGCTGCCCGCATCACTGGTGCGCGCACGGAAACTGACTTCATTGACGGCGGCATTGCGCTACGTGCACCGGCCTCCGCCCAGCGCTTCCATGGAACTGCTGGTGCAGGGCAATCATCCCGCACAGCAGCGGCTTGCCTACGAAGAACTGCTGGCGCATCACCTGAGCCTGCGTCGCGTTCGTGAGCGGATGCAGCGCCTGGAGGCACCGGTTTTCACGGGTGGGCAGCCGCTGGTCGAGCGATTCCTGGCGTCCCTGCCGTTTACACTGACCGGGGCACAGTCCCGCGTGATCAGTGAACTGCGCCAGGACATGGAACGCGGCCATCCCATGGCGCGGCTGGTGCAGGGGGATGTCGGTTCGGGCAAGACGGTGGTGGCGGCGTGTGCAGCGTTGCTGGCGGTGCAGGCAGGCTACCAGGTGGCGCTGATGGCGCCTACGGAACTACTGGCGGAGCAGCACTACCGCAGTTTCCGGAGCTGGCTGGAGCCGCTTGGCATCAGCGTCGTGTGGCATGCGGGCAAGGCCAGGGGCAAGGTTCGTGACAACGCCCTGCAGGCCATCGGTGACGGTACAGGAACCCTGGCGGTAGGTACACACGCGCTGTTCCAGGAGGAAGTCGAATTCGCACGCCTGGGCCTGGTGATCATCGATGAACAGCACCGCTTCGGGGTGCACCAGCGCCTGGCCCTGCGCGACAAGGGTCGCAGGCATGCACGGCGTCCTCACCAGCTGGTCATGACCGCCACGCCCATACCGCGCACCCTGGCGATGACGGTCTATGCCGACCTCGATACCTCGGTCATCGACGAATTACCGCCTGGCCGGGAGCCGGTGAAGACCGTGGCCGTGAGCCAGGCGCGGCGTGACGAAGTGATACAGTCCGTGCACAAGGCCTGTAGTAGCGGACACCAGGCATACTGGGTCTGTACCCTGATCGGGGAATCCGAGACCCTGCAGTGCCAGGCGGCCGAAAATACGGCGGACTATCTGGCCGAATGCCTGCCGGAATTGTGCATCGGACTGGTCCATGGACGGCTGAAGCCGGCGGAGAAGGAGACACGGATGGAGGCCTTCAAGGCGGGAGAAATCGACCTGCTGGTCGCGACCACGGTCATCGAGGTGGGAGTGGATGTTCCTAATGCCAGTCTGATGGTCATAGAAAATCCCGAGCGTCTCGGCCTGGCGCAGCTGCACCAGTTGCGCGGTCGCGTCGGACGTGGCAGCAAGGCCAGCAGCTGCGTCCTGCTATACCAGGCGCCACTTACGGAAGCGGCTCGCGCCCGTCTGGCGGTGTTGCGGGAAACCGGGGACGGTTTCGATATCGCGCGTCGAGACATGGAATTACGGGGTCCCGGTGAGGTGCTTGGCACCCGCCAGACGGGTGAAATGCAGTTCCACATTGCCGATCTGTTGCGTGACGAAGGGCTGCTCATTGCGGTCGAACGTGGCGCGCGTGACCTGCTGGCGCAATACCCGGAAAATGTCACTCCTCTGATCCGTCGCTGGCTGGGAGAGGCCGTGGATTATGGGGAGGTCTGATCAGCTGGAGACGAATGCGGTCGTATGTGGTGAGATCATGTGATAATTTGCCCGGCGCGAACCTGGCACCGGCTGGTTCCTGAGCACTCAAAAGACCGATGCAGGATAACCGCTGGAAACCACAAGGTCGCTATTAGAATTCCATCATGCCATCCATAACACTAGATCACTTGCGTGATTACATCAGCCTGATGCGGCTGGACAAGCCAATCGGTATTTTCCTGTTACTGTGGCCCGCACTCTGGGCCATGCTGGTCGCCGGAGAGGGCCGGCCCGACAGCAGGGTGCTGGTGATCGTTGTGCTGGGCGTGATCCTGATGCGCTCCGCAGGATGTGTCATCAATGATTATGCCGACCGGGACATCGACCGTTATGTCTCGCGTACACAGAACAGGCCGCTGACTGCCGGTCGTGTAACGACCAGGGAGGCGCAGATTCTGTTTATTGTCCTGGCGCTGGGTGCCTTGCTGCTGGTGCTGCAACTGAACCGGCTGACCATCCTGCTGTCCGGCGTCGGCGCCTTCCTGGCGGTGAGCTACCCGTTCATGAAACGGTTCACGTACCTACCGCAGGTCTACCTGGGCGCCGCCTTCGGCTGGGCCGTGCCGATGGCCTTTGCGGCCCAGCTGAATACTGTGCCGCCGATCGCCTGGCTAATGTTCGTCGCCACGGTGCTGTGGGCAACCGCCTACGACACAATGTATGCCATGGTTGACCGCATGGATGATATTGCCCTGGGTGTAAAGTCCACCGCCATTCTGTTCGGCGAGTCGGATCGTCAGATCATCGGACTGATCCAGGTCATGCTGCTGGTCTGCCTCGTCATGATCGGCCACCAGGCGAAACTGGGCTGGATCTACTATCTGGGTGTCTTCGCGGCCGCGGTGCTGGCCGCCTGGCAGCAATACCTGATCCGGTTTCGGGAGCGGGAAGCCTGCTTCCGCGCATTTCTCAACAATAACTGGTTCGGTGCCGTGATTTTTATCGGGATGCTTCTCGATTACATGCTGCGCTGAACAACCGGGTAACGACTCTTGCGGGTGACAGGGACGATTCCTCGCACTACATCCGGCCGCAGGCCCGTGCGAGCACCCAGACCTCGATGCTGGCCACGCCAGCCTGCTTCAGGACGTGCGCCAGCTCGTTGGCGGTATGGCCGGTGGTCATCACGTCATCGATGATGGCGATATGTGCCGCATCCGGCGGCCGGTGCACGGCGAAGGCGTTGCGCAGGTTGATCCGCCGGGCATTCGCACTCAGCAGTGACTGTGCCTCGGTATGGCGTTTGCGCCGGCACGAGCGGTAATCAATGGCGATGCCCAGTCTGTCGCCGAGATGCCGGGCGATTTCCGTGGCCTGGTTGAAGCCACGCCCGCGCAGCCGCACCGGGTGCAGGGGTACCGGCAGAAGCAGCCCGGGAAGTTTTTCGCTGCGCCCGGCGAGCCGTGTTGCCAGCAATCCGGAGAGCAGGCTGCCCACAGCCAGTTCCTCCGCGAACTTGAAACGCTTGATCAGGTAATCGATTGGAGGACGGTAGTGGAACAGTGCGATAGACCTGTCAAAGGCGGGTGGTTGTCTCTGGCAGTGGCCGCATACGGCGTTCACGTCCGCTGTATCCAGTGGCCGTGCACACTGCCTGCAGGCAGTGACCAGCCAGGGCAGGTCGTCCTGACAGCTCCGGCATAGCTCGGGTCCGGCGCGGATCATGGCGCCGCATAATCTGCATTGCACGGGTAGCCGCAATGCCCGCGCGATGCCTCTGTAGTTGTAAACCATAATCCCTGTTCTTTGGTTGACAAGCGGGGGTATCACCGCCATATTCGCAATCCCCGTTCCCTTATCCATTTGAAATTATGCGAGAACAAATTGCCTGTCAGTCGGAGGCGACTGATCCGGATGTACGCCATAACTGGTCACGTACTGAGGTCGAAACCCTTTTCGGACAGCCATTCAATGATTTGCTATTCAGGGCGCAGTCCATGCACCGGCAGCATTTCGACCCCAACGCGGTGCAGATCAGCACCCTGCTGAACATTAAGACCGGTGGTTGCCCCGAGGATTGCGGCTATTGTTCACAAAGCGTGCATCACCACACCGGTCTGGAACCGGAGCGCCTCATGGATGTGGAGGAGGTCGTATTGGCCGCCCGGCACGCGAAGCAGGCTGGAGCGACGCGCTTTTGCATGGGAGCCGCCTGGCGGAACCCGAAGGGCAGGAATTTCGAACGGGTGCTGCAGATGGTGGAAGGGGTGCGTGCCGAGGGCATGGAGACCTGTGCGACCCTGGGCATGCTCGATGCGGACCAGGCCGTTGCCCTGAAGCAAGCGGGCCTCGACTACTACAATCACAATCTGGACACCTCGCCGGAGTTTTACACCGAGGTTATCACCTCACGTACCTATGACGACCGGCTGGAGACGCTTGCGCACGTACGCGAGGCCGGTATCAACGTCTGCTGCGGTGGAATCGTGGGTCTTGGCGAGAGCCGTGCCGACCGGGTCTCGTTGCTGTGTGAACTGGCCAACCTGCCGGAACACCCGGACAGTGTACCGATCAATCAACTGGTCAGGGTGCCCGGTACCCCGCTGTGCAACCAGGCCGACCTGGATCCGCTGGAATTTGTGCGCACTATCGCGGTGGCGCGCATCCTGATGCCGAAATCCCACGTGCGACTATCGGCTGGACGCGCAGAGATGTCCGACGAAATGCAGGCACTGTGTTTCCTCGCAGGCGCCAATTCGATTTTCTACGGTGAGAAGCTGCTGACCACGGTGAATTCGGATATCGGTGGGGACGATGCCCTGTTCACAAGGCTGGGCCTGCATCCGGCCTGATGGGTGACAGACCAGAATGGCACTTACTTACTGTGCGTCATCGCTAATGACGTCTATATCGCTACGGAAGTACACGGAAAAACACCGAATATTCATTAATGAATTCTGTGGATTCCGTGGCTATATACCGGGTATTGGGTTTAAGCAAGCGGCATTCGGGGCACACCGCATTTTTTCCGGGAGCGGGCATTCATTATGGATTTTGAGAAATTGAATAACCGCGGTCTGTCCCCGTTTATATGAAAGACCTCTCCACTGCCTTGCGGTCACGCAGGGCGAACCAGCTGTACCGCAGTCGCCGGGTTCTGGACAGTCCGCAGGGTGTAAAGCTACGGCTGGAGGATGGTCGGGAATACCTGGCCTTCTGCAGCAACGACTACCTGGGCCTGGCCAGTCATCCGGCTGTGGTTGAAGCCTTTCATGCAGGGCTTGAGCGTTACGGTGCAGGCAGCGGGGCTGCCCATCTGATCAGCGGGCACAGCCGTGCCCATCATGAACTGGAAGAGGCCCTGGCGGAGTTCGTGCACCGACCGCGTGCCCTGCTGTTCTCGACCGGTTATATGGCCAACCTGGGGGTGCTGACAACGCTCGCCGGGCGCAACGATCCGGTGTTTGAGGATCGCAGCAACCACGCCTCCTTGCTGGATGGAGCACGCCTGGGCGGGGCGCGCCTGATACGCTATCGGCATGCCGATGCCGCCGACCTGGGGCGGCGCCTGACCGCGACGGGTCGCGCTGGTGGAGTGGTCGCCACCGATGGTGTGTTCAGCATGGATGGTGATCTCGCGCCACTGCCGGCGCTGGCGCGACAGGCTCTGGCGCATTCGGCCTGGTTCATGGTGGACGATGCCCACGGTCTGGGAGTCATCGGACCGCAGGGTCGCGGCAGCGTTGCGGCATGCGGTCTCGATCTGGAGCAGGTACCGGTTATCGTGGGTACGCTCGGCAAGGCCCTGGGCACTTTCGGTGCCTTCGTGGCCGGCGGTGAAGAACTGATCGAGGCATTGATCCAGGAAGCACGCACATGGATCTATACCACGGCCCCGCCGCCGGCACTGGCAATGGCGACACTGGCGGCTTTAAGGCTGGCAGAACAGGAAGACTGGCGGCGAATCCGGCTTCGGGAACTGGTAGATCACTTCCGTAACGGAGCGGCCGGGCTGGGGCTGGAATTGTGCCCATCAACTACCCCGATTCAGCCGGTCATCGTCGGAACCGCGGCAGCGGCGCTGCGTCTGAGTGATGCCTTGCTTGAACAGGGCATTCTGATCACCGCAATTCGCCCACCTACCGTTCCGGATGGCACCTCCCGCCTGCGCATTACCTTTTCCGCGGCGCACACCGAAGCACAGGTGGACCGGCTGCTGGGTGCACTGGAACAGGCGCTGCAGTGCGACCTTGACAGGTAAGATGCGGACTCGGGTTGCCGGCTCCTGGATGACCACCACTTTTCTGCAAAGTAAATCCGCTCCATGAAAATGAAACTCCATATCAAGTGCAGCGGCAGCGGTCCGGATCTGGTGCTGATCCATGGCTGGGGTCTGCATGGCGGTATCTGGGATGGCTTTGCCACTCTGCTCGAACCGGATTTCCGCGTCTGGCGGGTGGATCTGCCCGGGCACGGCGCCAGCGGCTGGTCCGGCGAGACAGTCCTGGATGACATGGTCGACCGGGTACTGGCTGCGCTGCCGGTGACTGCAGCCTGGCTCGGCTGGTCACTGGGCGGGCTGGTGGCACTGAGGGCTGCGCTGCGGGCGCCCGCCAGGGTTCGAGCCCTGGTACTGCTGGCCAGCACGCCCTGTTTCGTGCGCCGGCCAGGCTGGCAGGCCGCAATGCCTCCGGGCTTGCTGGAGACCTTTGCCGGCGAGTTGCAGGCGGATTACCTGAATACCCTGAACCGGTTTCTATCTCTGCAGGTACGCGGCAGCGAGGCCGCAGGTGATACCTTGCGCGCATTGCGCAGACAGTTGCTGGCGCGCGGAAAGCCGTTCCCGGACGCGCTGCGGGCGGGCCTGGCGATTCTGCGCGACACCGATCTGCGAGCCGCGATCACCGGGTTGGCCTGCCCGCTGCTGGTGCTGGCCGGGGAGCGCGATACCCTGGTGCCGGAGGCTGCTGCCCGGGCAACGGCGGCGCTCGTTCCGCATGCCGGTGTCGGGGTCATTGCCGGTGCGGGTCATGCCCCCTTTATTGCCAGGCCGCGGGCGGTAGCCGGGCTGGTTCGGCGCTTCCTGCAGGCAGTGCCATCCCTCGAACCCGGTGACCGCCATGCCCGAGATGCGTGACTGGTTCGACAAGTCCCTGGCGCGGCGCGCCTTCGAGCGGGCCGCCGGTACCTACGATGCCGCTGCCGCCTTGCAGAACGAAGTCGGCAACCGGCTGGTGGAGCGCCTGGATCTCATTCGCATGCAACCGCGGCGGATTCTGGACCTGGGCGCAGGTACTGGGGTGTTTGCCCGGGTGCTGGGAAAGCGCTATCGCAAGGCCCTGGTGATCGCCCTGGATATCGCACCCGCCATGCTGCAACACGCCCGCCGGCGAGGTGGATGGTGGCAGCGGCCACTGTGCGTCTGCGGTGATGCTGAATCGCTGCCCTTCCGGGACGACAGCTTCGATTTCATCTTTTCCAATCTCATGCTGCAGTGGTGCATTGACCTGCCGGCGGCGCTGGCGGAATTGCGCCGCGTGCTTGCTCCTGGCGGATTGCTGCTGTTCACCACCCTGGGGCCGGATACGTTGATCGAGTTACGGGCCAGCTGGGAGGTCGTGGACGGTTATGTCCATGTCAATCCATTCATGGATATGCACGATGTGGGCGATGCCCTGCTGCAGGCACGCTGGGCTGAGCCGGTCATGGATTCGGAACACATTACCGTTACCTACCGGGATCTTGGTACCCTGATGCAGGACCTGAAACAGATCGGGGCGCACAACATGAATCGCGATCGTGCCCGTGGCCTGACCGGCAAGCGCCGGTTCCAGGCGTTCGTTGCAGCCTATGAGCGGCTGCGCCGCGACGGCGTCCTGCCATCGACCTATGAAGTGGTCTACGGCCATGCCTGGTCGCCACGGCAACCGCAGGGGGGCGTGGAAGTGCCGGTCCCGTTGCACCGCCGCCGGGCGCCCGGCATGCAGGGCCCCGATGAATAGGACTCGCGGGTATTTCATCACCGGCACGGATACCGGTGTGGGCAAGACTACCGTTGCCCTGGGCCTGATGGCACACCTGCAGGGGCAGGGAAAGACCGTCGCCGCCATGAAGCCGGTGGCCTCGGGTTGCACACATGGTGACGCCGGCCTGGAGAATGCCGACGCCCGGGATCTGCAGTACCAGTCCTCGGTGGCAATGCCCTATGAAACGGTCAACCCCTATGCCTTCGAACCACCCATCGCGCCCCATATCGCCGCCGCGCAGGCGGGCGTGACCATAGAACTGGACCGGATTCGCCTTGCCTTTACCGAAATCGCCCACAGGGTGGACTATGTGGTGGTCGAAGGGGCCGGCGGCTGGCTGGTGCCCCTGAACGAGACAGAAACCCTGGCTGATCTTGCCCGTATCCTCGATTTGAAGGTGATCCTGGTCGTCGGTATACGCCTGGGTTGCCTGAATCATGCGTTGCTTACATCGGCGGCTATCAATGCCAGTGGGTGCACGCTTTCGGGCTGGGTGGCCAATCGCTTGCCCCCGCTTGCCGAATGTGCGGATGAAAATATTAGTGCTTTGAAATCAAGACTTACTGTTCCGCTGCTGGGGGATATCCCGCTTCTGGAAGGTGCGTGCGCCAATTTTCCGTTGCACAGTCTCCCGTTAGTCATCATTGATTCCTAGGCTGGATTGGTACTGCAAATACATCCTAGTCTCAATTGAATCTTTCCCGCCGCCCGGATACAATGCGCGCACTTTTTTCGGCTCAAAACCCGGCATGTGCCCGTAGCACATGTGGAGGGCAACCGGCCTACAGCGGCGGGTATGTTGGATTCAGGGTTGCCAGGAGTGGTTGGATCATAATTAGCGCAGTGGTGGAACTTGTCTGTGATCCGTCCGGCCGGGACTGTCGTTGGGTGATTCGTCCGAACCAGTCCCTGTCCTGGAGAGAAGCGGTGCAGGCCTATGCGGTGATTGTCATCGTCTGCCTCGGGATTGGAATTGTATTCGCCCTGCATGGTTTCTGGCCCGTCTTGCCGTTTGCGGGTCTGGAAATCCTGGTGTTGGGAATAGCCTTCTATTTGTGTCTGGCCCGTAGCCAGGCACGTGAGGTAGTCTCGGTGAACGCCGGCGTGGTCACTGTCGAAAAAGGCCGGCATTTGCCGGAAGAACACTGGGAATGTCCCCGCGCATGGGCTCGGATCTGTCTGGAACTGCCGCAGATCGCCTGGTATCCGAGCCGCCTTGCCATCGGCTACCAGGGACGGGAAGTACGCTTGGGGGAGTTCCTGAATGAGGAAGAACGGCGCGCCCTGGCAGCCGAGTTGCAGCAGGTAATCCACCAGCGCGACTGGCAGCGGGATACGCAGGTACCGGACTCACCGGCGCCTTAGGGTTTGTTGCATTTAAACTGTAGTGTTAGGGAGATCGATGCATGTTCGCAAAATCGCTTAGACGCGCACTGTGCAGTCTGTTGGGCGCCGCCATCCTGCTGGGTTCGGGCATTTCCTGCGCAGGATATCAATTGAACCTGACGCAGGGGGCCACGGAAATCAGCCATAAGGTCTATGACCTGCACATGCTGATTTTCATGATCTGCGTGGTGGTGTGTCTCGGGGTGTTCGCAGTTCTGATCTACTCCATCTTTACCCACCGCAAATCAAAGGGCGCGGTGCCGGCGTCCTTTCACGAAAGCACCACGGTGGAAATTATATGGACGACCATTCCCTTCCTGATCCTAGTCGGGATGGCGGTGCCGGCCACAACGACCCTGCTGGCGCTCGAAAATACCGACGATCCCGACATGTCCATCCAGGTTACCGGTTACCAGTGGAAGTGGAAGTACGACTACCTGGATGATGACATCAGTTTCTTCAGCACACTCACCACGCCTCGCGATCAGATCGAGGGTGCTGCCGAGAAGGGCGAGAACTATCTGCAGGAAGTGGACAATCCCATTGTTGTCCCGATCAACAAAAAGATCCGCTTCCTAGTCACCTCCAACGACGTGATCCATTCCTGGTGGGTCCCCGCCCTGGGCTGGAAGCAGGACGCCATACCGGGCTATATCAACGATGCCTGGACCGAACTGAAGGAACCGGGCTTGTACCGCGGCAAGTGTGCCGAGCTGTGCGGCAAGGATCACGGCTTCATGCCGATCGTGCTGATTGCCAAGACCCAGGAAGACTACGATGCCTGGGTAGCCGAGCAGAAAGGCGCCAAGGCCGCCGAGGCCGAGGCCGCCGGCAAGACCTGGACCATGGATGAGCTGATGGCCAAGGGCGAGCAGGTCTACACAAGCACCTGTGCCGCCTGCCACCAGGCCAATGGCCAGGGCATCCCGGGCGTATTCAAACCCATCGCCGGCAGCCCCATCGCCACCGGCCCGGTCGAAGGACACATCAACAGGGTCATGAACGGCAAGGAAGGCACCGCCATGCAGGCGTTCGGCGCCCAGCTGAGCGACGTCGACATCGCCTCGGTCATCACCTTCGAGCGTAACAGTTTCGGCAACAACACGGGTGACATGGTCCAGCCGTCCGATATTGCGGCTGCCCGTTGAGGAATCCAGAATCTTCCAGTGGAGGTATGAATTGAAATGAGTACAGCAACCACACACGAAGGTCATCACGACCATCATCCGACCGGCATCATGCGCTGGATCACGACCACCAACCACAAGGACATCGGCACCCTGTATCTTTGGTTCGCCTTCATCATGCTGCTGATCGGCGGCGCGATGGCCATGGTGATTCGCGCGGAACTGTTCCAGCCTGGCCTGCAGATCGTCGAGCCGCAGTTCTTCAATACCATGACAACCATGCACGGCCTGATCATGGTGTTCGGCGCCATCATGCCGGCCATGGTCGGACTGGCGAACTGGCAGATACCGATGATGATCGGCGCACCTGACATGGCGCTGCCGCGCATGAATAACTGGAGCTTCTGGATCCTGCCGTTCGCCGGCACCATGCTGCTCAGCACGCTGTTCATGGAGGGCGGCGGCCCGGCCTTCGGCTGGACCTTCTATGCACCGCTGTCCACGACGTTTGCGCCGAAGAGCACGGATTTCTTCATCTTCGCCGTGCACATGCTGGGCTTTTCATCCATCATGGGTGCCATCAACATCATCGCTACCGTGCTGAACATGCGCGCGCCGGGTATGACCCTGATGAAAATGCCGCTGTTCGTGTGGACGTGGTTCATCACCGCTTTCCTGCTGATCGCCGTGATGCCGGTGCTGGCCGGCGCCGTCACCATGATGCTGACCGACCGCAACTTCGGTACCAGCTTCTTCAGTGCGGCCGGCGGCGGTGATCCGGTGCTGTTCCAGCATGTGTTCTGGTTCTTCGGTCATCCCGAGGTGTACATCATGATCCTGCCGGCCTTCGGTGTGATCTCCGAGATCATCCCGACCTTCGCCCGCAAGAAGCTGTTCGGTTACAGCTCGATGGTCTACGCGACTGCCTCCATCGCATTTCTGTCGTTCATCGTCTACGCCCACCATATGTTCACCACCGGCATGCCGGTCGCCGGTGAGCTGTATTTCATGTACGCCACAGTGATGATCGCCGTACCGACCGCGGTGAAGGTGTTCAACTGGACCGCCACAATGTGGCGCGGCTCGATGACTTTCGAGACCCCGATGTTATGGGCGATCGCCTTTGTGTTCCTGTTCACCATCGGTGGTTTCACTGGACTGATGATGGGTGTGGCCCCGGCCGACATGCAGTACCATGACACCTACTTCATCGTGGCGCACTTTCACTACGTGCTGGTGACCGGCGCGCTGTTCGCCATTATCGCCGCCTTCTACTACTGGGTGCCGAAGTGGACCGGTCACATGTACGACGAGAAGCTTGGCAAGATCCACTTCTGGTGGTCGGCGATCTCCGTGAACGTGCTGTTCTTCCCGCAGCACTTCCTCGGGCTGGCCGGCATGCCGCGCCGTATCCCGGACTACTCGCTGCAGTTCGCGGACTGGAATATGGTGTCCAGCATCGGCGGCTTCGCCTTCGGCCTAGCCCAGGTGTTTTTCCTGTACATCGTGATCAAGACCATCCGTGGCGGCGAAAAGGCCGCCGATCAGGTTTGGGAAGGAGCACACGGACTGGAATGGACAGTACCGTCGCCGGCCCCGTATCACACCTTCGAGACGGCGCCGGAGATCAAGTAATCCAGGAAGGTGCGGGCCATAGCAGCGCCCGCAACCTTTTGCGGACTGATGAGCGGAATATGACTCGGGAAGAAGCAAAACGCGGTAACAACCGCAAGACGTTCACCATTGTAGTCCTTGTGCTGGTGGTGGCTGCGATCTATATCGGCAGTTTCTTCCTGGTCACCGGGTGACGTTATGGAATCCGGCGAACGCAGTACAGCCAATCGGCGTGTCGTCAGGAGACTGCTGCTGATGACTGTTGTCATGTTTGGTTTCGGATTCGCGCTGGTGCCGCTGTATGATGTGTACTGTAAAGTCACCGGCATCAACGGCAAGACGACCGGGCGCATCGATCGGGAAGCGGTACTGAGCGAGCATGTGGACAAGGAACGCACGGTGATGGTCGAGTTCCTGTCATCGGTGCACGGCGATATGCCCTGGGACTTCAAGCCCCTGGTCAGGCGTGTCAGGGTCCATCCTGGTGCGGTGACTGAAGTCAGTTACATCGCCATGAACAGGGCCGGGAACACGGTGACCGGTCAGGCCGTACCCAGTCTGGCGCCGGGGCTCGCGGCGAAGTATTTCAACAAGACGGAATGCTTCTGCTTTACCCGCCAGACACTGAAACCGAATGAAGAAAAGGTAATGCCGCTACGCTTCGTGGTGGACCCGGAACTGCCGGAGGATGTCGGTGCGGTGTCGCTGTCTTATACATTCTTCCAGGTGGAACCTGCGAATACAGCCGGACAGCAGGCGGGCATGATCGAGGAATTGAAGGATGCAGCAGGCACTGCCAGTGGTGTGCGGCTGTAACCATAACGGTTTTTTTTGAACATCGTGTACACAGAGGGAGTCATCAATGTCAGCATCTAAAGGGGGTTACTACCTGCCGGAACCCAGCCACTGGCCCATAGTCGGTTCCATTGGCATCTTCCTGCTCTTGTTCGGGTTTGCCAGATTCCTGCACGGGGAGAGCATCGTGATCATGCTGGCAGGCGCTGCGATTATCGTCACCATGCTGTTCGGCTGGTTCGGCACCGTCATCAACGAAAGCCTGTCAGGCAGTTACAACAACCAGGTGGATACGTCCTTCCGTCTGGGCATGGGCTGGTTCATCTTCTCCGAGGTCATGTTCTTTGCGGCGTTCTTCGGCGCACTGTTCTACGCCCGCATGTTTTCCGTGCCATGGCTGGGTGGGGCTTCCAACAATGCCATGACCCATGCCATTCTCTGGCCGGGATTTGACGCCGCATGGCCGACCAATGGCCCGGCGGCGGTTGGCGGTGATTACACCCCCATGCACGCCTGGGGTATTCCGGCCATCAACACCCTGATCCTGCTTTCCAGTGGCGTCACGGTCACCTGGGCGCACTGGGGCCTGAAGAAGAACGACCGTACCCAGCTGATCCTAGGCCTGATGGCCACGGTGGCGCTGGGCATCCTGTTCCTTGGCTTGCAGGCATACGAATACATGCACGCCTACCATGAGCTCAATCTGACCCTGGGTTCAGGCATCTACGGGACTACCTTCTTCATGCTGACCGGATTTCACGGTTTGCACGTAACACTGGGCGCCACCATGCTGCTGGTTGTCCTGCTTAGGAGTATCAAGGGGCACTTCACGCCGGACCATCACTTTGCCTTCGAGGGCGTAGCCTGGTACTGGCATTTCGTTGACGTAGTCTGGCTCGGCCTGTTCATCTTCGTCTACTGGTTGGCCTAGGTATTCGAGAGGCATACGGAGGGGCGCTGCTTGCAGCGCCCCTTTTTGTTACTGTTGGGGATGGCGCGAGCAGGTGGAAGAAAGTGACATGGTGGCTGGGCGGAAGCCGCCCGGGATCAAACCCGTAATACCGTGCAGGTCCGACAGCCTCCTTGTTGCCGGGAGTTACCCGCGGGACTTTGAAGTTCCGGGGTGTAGGATTAGCCTCCGACGCCGTGCGGTTGCAGCAGACCGGTGGCATAGCCGATCATCAGCAGGACGAACAACAGGACAGACAGGCCGATACGGACGGTCAATGCCTTTACCGTGCGCTCCGTGGCGCCCTTGTCCCTGATCAGGAAAAAGAGGCCGCTGAAGAGGCTTCCAATGATGATGAACAGGATCAGGATGACGATGATTTTTGAAATCATGGTAGGGTTGCCCGGGCCGGTGGAATTGATGATGCCTGGCAGTATAGCAAATCGGGCCGCTGAATGAGGCTCTGGGGTTTTGAGTTCAAACCCGGGCTGTGGCCTTCGCTGGTGACGCTGGTTCTGTTACCGATTTTGATCGGGCTGGGGAAGTGGCAACTGGACCGTGCGGAGTGGAAACAACGCTTGATCGATACCCATGAAGAGAGTATTCATCTCAGACCGGTGGATCTCGAATGGTTGCTGGATTCACCGAAGATTCCCGCCTATCGGCCGGTGAGTGCCCGCGGTCAATACGACCTGCAACACCAGCTGCTGCTGGATAATCGCACTTACCAGGGACAGGCAGGCTATCATGTGCTCACACCGTTGCAGCTCCCGGGCAGGGATGAGAAGGTGCTGGTGAATCGTGGCTGGATTCCGGCCGGGCTTGACCGCACCGCGCTCCCTGACCTACCCGGCCCGGAAGGCCGGATTGTACTGGCGGCGATTACCAGCCTGCCTCCTGAGAAAATGTTCAGGCTCGGTGATGCCGAGGAAAACCACCAGGGCTGGCCGAAGGTCGTGCAGCAACTGGACATGGCGCAGCTGGAGCAGCTGCTGGGAAGCCGGCTGTCGCCGGTCATATTGCTGCTGGACAAAACGGATGAGCATGGCTTTGTTCGCAACTGGAGGCCCGTCTACGGGGTAACGCCCGACAAGCATCGCGCCTATGCCATGCAATGGTTCACGCTGGCCGTGGTATTGCTTTTGATCTACATCGGTGTCAACAGTAAACGAATAACTGGAAAATCCGTACGTAAAGACAATGCAGACGAGTAACTCCGGATTGCGTCCGGACCGCACCATGTCCACTGCAAGGCAGCGCGGCTTTCTCAACTCGAGACAGGCACTGGTGCTGATTGGACTGATATTTCTGGCGCCAATCTTCGTTGCCTGGGTAATGCATCATAGTACAGATGGAGGCTGGCGGCCCGCCGGCACGACCAACCGGGGAAATCTCGTGCATCCCGCGCGTCCGCTCGCGTTTCCCGCGGACATTGCGAGCAATGGCGTGTCTTTGAAGAATTACCTGCATGGCAAATGGACGCTGTTGTATTTCAGTGATGCCGGCTGCGATGAAACCTGCCGCGACAATCTCTACAAGATGCGCCAGGTACGTGTGGCACAGAACGAAGACATGCGGCGGGTGCAGACCCTGTTCCTGATGAGGGCCGTAGAAATACCGGTTGAACTGGCCGGGTTCCTTGCCAAGGAGCACAAGGAGATGGCCGTGGCGCTGTTGTCTGATGCCCAGGCCGACGGCATAGAGTCCCAGTTCCGGATAGACGAGATCCCGGTAGGCGAGGCACATCGAATATATATCGTCGATCCCCTGGGCAATCTCATGATGTACTATCTGCCGGAAGCGGATCCCCGAGACATGCTGAAGGATCTGCAAAAACTGCTGAAATACTCGAACATAGGATAGAAACAAGGGCAGCAGGCGTATGCTGTACCATGGCTTGGCGTGAAGGTACTGTTCCAATCCCTGCAAATGACCACTCTGTTAAATAGTTACCTGGGCCTGTGCAAGTTGAAGGTCGTGGCACTGATCGTGTTCACGTCCATGGTCGGTATGTTCCTGGCGACGACGCCGCCCGGGATTGTGCCGCTGGATGTGCTGTTGTTCGGCAATCTCGGCATCGGCATGGCGGCTTCTGCGGCGGCGGCCATCAATCATGTGCTGGATGCACGCGAGGATGCCAAGATGGCGCGCACTCGTAGCCGGCCGTTGCCGCAGGGCGAGATCAAGGAACGAGATGCACTGCTGTTCGCTGCCTTCCTGGGAATGCTGTCCATGTTGATCCTGGTGCTCCTGGTGAACACCCTGACTGCGGTGCTGACTTTTCTCTCGCTGGTCGGTTACGCCATCGTCTATACCATGTACCTGAAACGTGCCACGCCGCAGAATATCGTGATCGGCGGAGCTGCCGGAGCTGCGCCGCCCATACTTGGGTGGACGGCACTGACGGATTCAATCGACCCGCACGCCTTGCTACTGTTCCTGATAATCTTTGTCTGGACACCGCCGCATTTCTGGGCGCTGGCGATTCACCGGCGTGAGGAATACGCCAAGGTCGACATACCGATGCTGCCGGTCACGCACGGCGTACCGTTCACCCAGTTGCAGATCCTGCTCTACACCCTGATGTTGATTGCGGTCAGCGTGCTCCCATATGCCACCCACATGAGCGGAGTCTTCTACCTGATTGGTGCACTCCTGCTGGGTGCGGGCTTCCTGCGTTATTCCGTGCAGTTGATGCGTGGCAACGATGAAAAAATCGCCATGAAGACTTTCGGCTATTCCATCTGGTACCTGATGGCCATCTTCGCCATCCTGCTGGTGGATCACTATCTGCCGTTGTTGGTGTGAGCCCCGACGGTTCGGTGGCGTGACGATGTGCGGTGATGCAAGGAGTTTGTGTTCTACCTTGGCGGGGATTCGTGAGTGCGTGTTGCTGATCGACCCCGAGGCCAGGTTACGGGCAGTGAGTGCCCCACCTCACGATGCGACCGTGATTGCCGAGGACTACCGGTAGATCATACGGCGTTACGCAGGCGCGTGACAGGGGATATTTGCGGTGATCCGGTGCGAACATCTATCAGGGATGTATCTGCCTCCGTCTTCCTGCAAAAAACAGCCCCGTGATGGGTGGATATTCAGATGTTCGAGGGCCGGTATCAGGTCATCATGGTCTTCCTGAGCTTGCTGATCGCGTTCTTTTCCAGCTGGCGGATACGCTCCGCGGAGACGTCGAAACGGGCGGCGAGTTCGTGGAGGGTGCTCTTGTCCTCGACCAGCCAGCGTTCCTCCAGTATCGCACGGCTGCGATCGTCCAGTTGTTCGAGGGCCTCGATTAGATTGTCGGTATTACTGTTGCTCCAGTCGTCCCGTTCCACGGCAAGTGCGGGGTCATTGGATAAATCCGTAAGGTAGGCTGCCGGGGCATAACTGCGTCCCTCGTCATCGTCATCGCTTCCCACCGGATCGAAACCCACGTCCTGACCGCTGAGCCGGGATTCCATTTCCAGCACGGTTTCGGGTTTGACGCCCAGGTCGGCGGCAACGGCGTTGACCTCTTCCCGGTTCATCCAGCCCAGGCGCTGCTTTCGGCTGCGCAGGTTGAAGAACAGTTTGCGCTGTGCCTTGGTGGTGGCGACCTTGACGATGCGCCAGTTGCGCAGGATGAATTCGTGGATCTCGGCGCGTACCCAGTGTACCGCGAAGGACACCAGCCGGACGCCGACATCGGGATCGAAACGCTTGACTGCCTTCATCAGGCCGATGTTGCCTTCCTGGATCAGGTCGCCCAGCGCCAGACCATAACCGCTGTAACCCCGTGCGATCCGGATAACGAAGCGCAGGTGTGACATCACCAGACGCCGCGCGGCACTCAGGTCGTTTTCCTGCTGCAGGCGTTCCGCCAAAGCGCGCTCTTCCTCAATACTCAGCACCGGGATGCTGAAAGCGGCCTGGATATACTGATCCAGGTTCCCGGTTGCCAGTGGGATTGCAAGTGTCTGATTTCTGGTTGCTAATGCCTGTGTCATTGGGTTCTCTCCGGGTCACCTCGGGTTCATCTTAGCACTCGTTGCAATAGAGTGCCAATATCGAGAAAAGTTGCATGAGACTCGTCTTCCTCGCGGGAGACTTGACCGTCGGAACGGGTGGCAGGACGGTTGCCATGCAACATCACTGCATAAGTATATTGCTCTCTAGTTTGTTGTAATTATTTATAGATCAATTTGTTACTAGAACCAACCTAAAAAATTGTAATTTGGGGATTCAGGTTCAGGCGTGAATTTGGTAGGACCGTTGGCGCCACGCCGGGGATAAGTCGGTTTCCGGTCCGATCCGTTGCCCGCGGGGGCGCGGGTCCTACACGGCAATGCCATGTTCAGCATGAGCATGCGAATTTTGAAATAGGCTCTAATTACCTCTGGTGCCGGGCGGTGTTCAGGTCGGTTCGATCGCACTTACGTGCCGCCCGACCGCCAGCCAGGAACCGAGCAGGCCGAGAATGATCCCGCCGAGCAGAAGCAGGCACAATAGTGTCACAGGCAGAGTCGCCAGTTTGAAGTCGCTCTGGTACAGTCCCGCGAGCTTGCCAACCGGGCCGGACAGCAGCCAGAAACCGGTTTCGACGAGTAGCCACGCGAGCAGTGCTCCGAATATCCCGTAACAGACGCCACTGTAAAGGAAGGGTCGGCGTACGAAGGCATTGGTCGCACCGATCAGCTTGGCCACCAGGATCTCCTCGCGGCGGTTCTGGATTTCCAGGCGTATGGTGTTGCCGATCACCAGCAGCACCGCCAGCGCAAGCAGGACGCTGATCATCAGGATGCCGCGCCGGGCGATCTCCAATATGGCGGACAGGCGTTGTACCCACTCCAGATCCAATTGGGCCATGTCGGTCTCGGGCAGGGCCGCCACCCGCACCTGCAGGGCTTTGGCAGCGTCCGGGCTGTTCTGTCCCGCAGCCGGCCTGACGACCAGGACTGCGGGCAGGGGATTGTCATCCAGCAGTCCGAGGACATCAGCGAATCCGGAATGTCCGGCAAATTCCTGAAGTGCCTGCTGCGGCGTGACCAGTTGCACTGCTTCGATTTCCGGCCATGCCGTGAGGTCTTCCGCCAGTCGCCCGGCTCTGTCATTGTCGATTTCCCGATCGAGAAAAACGGACAGACTGGCCTGTCCGTCCCAGGTGCCACTCAGTTGGTGCAGATTGTCCAGCAGGAGATAAAGCCCCGAAGGCATTGCCAGGGCAATGCCGATCACTGCAGCCGTCATCAGCGATGCCAGGCCGTTGCGGTACAGGCGCCCCAGGCTGTCGATGGCAACCTGGGCATGCCTTAGCAAAAAAGTGCGTGGTGACAGCAGGCGCGGCAGGTTGTCATGCTGGTTTTGATGGGTTAAACGCCGGTTATCGCGGTTGCGTCTCATGCCGCATGCGCCCCGGGACGCACCAGTCGCCCCTGCGCGAGTGACAGAACCGGGTAGTCGAGTTCGGCAATCAATTGCAGGTCGTGGCTGGCGACCAGGACGCTGACTCCGACGCTGTTGAACATCGCGAACAGGGCCATGATTTCACGTGACAATTCCGGGTCCAGGTTGCCGGTGGGTTCGTCGGCCAGCAACAACGGGGGCTTGTTGACCACGGCGCGGGCGATGCCCACTCGCTGCTGCTCGCCACCGGACAGGGTGATCGGGTTAAGACGCTCCTTTTGCAGTAGACCGACCTTGTCCAGTGCCGCCCGGACGCGGCGCCCCACTTCCTGGTGCCGGTAACCGGCGATGATCAGGGGAAGAGCGACATTGTCGAAAACGCTGCGGTCGAACAGCAGGTGATGATCCTGGAAGATGAAACCGATCTTGCGGCGTATGTAGGGTATGCGCCGCGAACCGGCACGCGTCACATTTTCCCCGTCCAGAAACAACTGGCCGCGTGTCACGCGTTCGATCAGGGCGATCAGCTTCAGCAGGGTGCTCTTGCCGGCACCGGAATGGCCGGTCACAAAAGCCATGGCGCCCGCCTCCATGTGGAAGCTGACGTTGCCGAGGGCCTCATAACCGCCCGGGTAGCGCTTGCTCACATTGTCGAATCGGATCATATGGCTTTATGAAAAGTTAAATAGTTAATAGTGAGAAGTAAAAAAGTGAGAAGTGAAGAGTGATCAGTGAAAATTGATTAACCAATGGTTAGGTAGTCAGCGTCTTGTAGTTGTTTGCACAAATAACTGCTCAACTGTAACTTTTTACTGCTCCCCTCTCACTCTTCACTTCTAACTTTTCACGTTTTAACTTCTAACTTCACATGCCTCGCCGCACTGTCGAGTCTGAGACTTTACTCGAACAGTGCATCCACAAACTCTTTGGCATTGAATTCCCGCAGGTTTTCCACTCCCTCGCCGACGCCAACGAAGCGAATCGGGATATTCAGTTTTTTCGCGAGGGCAAAGATGATGCCTCCCTTGGCGGTGCCGTCCAGTTTGGTCAGGGTGATACCGGTCAGGCCGATAGCCTGGTTGAATTGCTGTGTCTGGCTGATGGCATTCTGGCCAGTGCCTGCATCCACGACCAGCATGATTTCATGGGGTGCGGCCGGATCGAGTTTGGCCATCACGCGCTTGATCTTCTTGAGTTCTTCCATCAGGTTTGATTGGGTGTGCAGGCGCCCGGCGGTATCCGCGATCAGGACGTCAACACTGCGTGCCCGTGCAGCCTGCAGGGCATCGAAGATGACCGAGGCGGCATCGGCTCCCTGTTGTTGGGCGATGACCGGGATGTGGTTGCGTTCGCCCCAGGCCTGCAATTGCTCGACCGCGGCGGCGCGGAAGGTATCCCCTGCCGCCAGCATGACCTTCAGCCCCTGGTTCTGGAGGCGGTGCGCGAGTTTGCCGATGGTCGTGGTTTTCCCGGCACCGTTGATACCCACCATCAGGATCACGAACGGTCGTTTGTCCTCCGGAACGATCAGCGGCCGGCTGCAGGGTGCAAGAACGGCCTGCATATGGTCGTGCAGTGCGGCCATCATAGCTTCGGCATTGGCGAACTGGTTCAGCGCCACCTGCTCGGTGAGGCGATCCATGATCTCGCGGGTGGCCTCCACACCCAGGTCAGCGACCAGCAGCGTGGTCTCGATTTCTTCCAGCAGGTCGGCATCGATCGACTTGCTCCCCAGCACCAGGTCGACGATCCCTTCGGTCAGTGTGTGACGGGTACGGGACAGGCCGTCGCGCAGGCGGCGGAAAAGCCCGGCCTTTTCAGGTTTGTCCGTGGCGGCCGTTGTCTTGTCTTTTCGGAACCCGAGCATGGAATCGATTGTCTCTGCAGGATGGGAAATTTTCAGCGGGTATCCTATCATCCCATACCCGTCGGGGTTAACCGCCGATGCGAATTACCGGAGCAAGCGAATGCGAAGTCTCACCGCTGTCATCCTCCTGCTGGGCAGCCGACTGGTGCTGGCCGCAGGCGCCGTGCATGAATACCAGCTGGATAACGGTCTCAAACTGATTGTCAGGGAGGATCATCGCGCACCGGTGGTGGTATCCCAGGTCTGGTACAGAGTCGGTTCCAGCTACGAGCATGATGGCATTACCGGCATATCCCATGTGCTCGAGCACATGATGTTCAAGGGTACGGACAGGCACCCGGCGGGCGAGTTCTCCCGGATCATTTCCGAGAACGGTGGCAGCGAGAATGCATTCACCGGGGAGGATTACACCGCCTATTACCAGCAACTGGAGAAGAGCCGCCTGCCGGTCAGTTTCGAGCTTGAGTCCGATCGCATGCGGAATCTGCATCTACTGGAGAAGGAATACCGGAAGGAAATCAAGGTGGTCATGGAGGAACGCAGGTTGCGCACCGAGGACAAGCCCATGGCGCTGACCTACGAACAATTCGCAGCCAGTGCCTTTATCAGCAGTTCGGCCCGCATCCCCGTCATCGGCTGGATGAATGACCTGGAAAACCTGCAACTTGCGGACCTGCAGGCCTGGTACGCGCGCTGGTATGCACCCAACAATGCCGTGCTGGTCGTGGTCGGAGATGTCGAACCGGAAGCGGTGCTGAAGCTGGCGAGGCAGTATTTCGGGTCTTTGAGGCCGGAAAAGATCGTGCCGCCCAAACCACGCATCGAACCTCCTCAACGGGGTCTACGCAGTATCATCGTCAAGGCGCCTGCGGAAGTGCCCTACCTGATCATGGGGTACAAGGTACCGGTGTTGAAGACCGCGTCAGTCGACTGGGAACCCTACGCGCTGGAAGTGTTGGCCAGTATACTCGATGGTGGTGACAGTTCCCGGCTCACGACCGACCTGGTACGCGGCAGCCAGGTGGCCACCAGTGCCGGTGCGAGTTACGATCTGTATGAACGCCAGGAAGGCCTGTTCCTGCTCGACGGCACCCCGGCTGGTGACCACGATATCGAGGCGCTCAGGCAGGCATTGCTGCAGCAAGTGCGCCGCCTGCAGGACAAGCCGGTCGAAGCGGATGAGCTGCAGCGGGTCAAGACCAAGGTCGTGGCCGGTGCGGTCTATGAGCAGGATTCCACCTTTTACCAGGCCATGAAAATCGGGCAGTTGGAGGCGACCGGTCTCGACTGGCGTCTTGCGGACGAGTATGTCGATCGCATCAACGCGGTCACCGCCGACCAGGTCCGGACCGTGGCAGGCAAATATCTGCTGGAAAAGAACCTGACGGTTGCGGAACTGGACCCGCTGCCGCTGCAAGCCGGGCAGGCTGCTGCGGGCTCGCAAATGCCGGAGGATGGCCATGTACACTGAAGTGGTAACCGGCATGCTGCAGCGCTGCTCAATCCTGATCCTGATATACCTGCTGCCCGTCACTGCTGTGCAGGCTATGCCGCCGATCCAGCACTGGGTGACGGAGAAGGGTGCCCGGGTGTATTTCGTACCGGCGACGGAACTTCCAATGGTGGATGTCAACCTGACCTTCGCAGCCGGGGGTGCCCGGGATGCCGGTCATCCCGGGCTTGCCAGTCTGACCAATACGCTGCTGGACAAGGGCGCTGCCGGGCTGGACGCCGATGAGATTTCCAGGCGCGTGGAGTCACTGGGCGCCAGTCTGGGAAGCGGATCGGAGCGCGACATGGCCTGGTTGACATTGCGTTCCCTGAGCGACAGTGGGCACCTGCAGCCGGCACTCGACATACTGCGTGATGTCGCGGGAGCACCCGATTTCAATAACAGGGACTTCATGCGCGAGCGCGAGCGTATGCTGGTGGGGCTGCGACACGCTGAACAGTCGCCCTCGACGATAGCCGAATATACGTTTTACAAGGCGGTGTACGGCAGCCACCCCTATGCCTCCAGGCCAGAGGGTACCGAGGAAAGCCTGAAGGCACTGACCCTGGAGCAACTGCGCGAGTATTACCGGCGCTACTATGTCGCGGGCAATGTCGTTATCGGCATCGTCGGCGATCTCGACCGTGCTGCGGCGGAGGCGCTGGCGGAGAAGGTGACCGGCAAACTGCAGGTGGGGCAGCGGGCAGCCCCGCTGCCGCCGGTTGCCCCACTCGGGAAAAGCGATTTGCAGCGGCTTTACCATCCTTCCACGCAGACTCACGTGCGTATGGGTGCCCCCGGTATGCATCGTGGTGACCCCGATTATTTTCCCCTGTATGTAGGCAACCAAATTCTCGGTGGCGGCGGCCTGGTGTCGCGGCTGAACGAGGCGGTGCGCGAGCAGCGCGGCCTGTCCTACAGCGTGAACAGTTATTTCATCCCCATGGAGCAGGATGGCCCCTATCTTTTCTCGCTGCAGACCCGCAACGACCAGGTGGACGAGGCACTTACGGTCATGCGCGAGACCCTGCAGAAGTTCGTCGACAAAGGGCCGACACAGAAGGAACTCACCTCCGCAGTTAAAAATATCACCGGTGGTTTCCCGCTGCGTATCGAAAACAATTCAAAAATACTCAGTTATATCGTCATGATCGGTTTTTACGGCCTGCCGCTGGACTATCTGGAAACCTTCAATGAAAACGTGGATGCGGTCACCGTGGAACAGATCAACGATGCCTTCAAGCGCCGCGTTCACCCGGATAATATGGTAACCGTCATCGTCGGCGGAAATTCCTGAACCGCAATTTACCGTCTCTTACCTGGCCTGTCGGCGATCGCTGACAGGCCATGGTGTCTCCATGTGGCTGCTGAGCGGCCGTCACAACGCTATTCTCCTGCACCAGGACACCCGGAAACGGGCCCTGGCATGGATGCCTGTAATTCTCGCCGGCTCTAGGTAGAGCCACACAGGCTGCAGACTCGAGCCGTGACCAACATTACAACAGGGAGAAGTTATGAAACTGAGAAGGAAACATTCAAAGTCCGTTACATTGTGCCTGCTGGCATTGTCCGGCGTTCTTGGTGTATCCAGCGTAACTGCGCAGACACTGATCTCCGAAGTGCTGTACGATGCAGCCGGCACGGATAACGGTACTACCTTTGTAGAACTATACGGCACTCCGGGCGAGATGCTGGATGGTATGCTGCTGGAAGGAGTAAACGGTGCCGACGGCAATGTCTATACCAGTATTGCACTCAGTGGTGTGATTCCAGCCGATGGCGTGTTCGTGATTGGCGATGACAGCGGTGATGGCACCACACTGGTTGGGAATGCAGACCTGATCCTCAATGTCGACTTCCAGAACGGTCCGGATTCCGTCGTTCTCAGGAATACCGATGGTATTCTGGACGCACTGGGTTATGGCGACTTCACCGGGGGTGTGTTCGCCGGTGAGGGTGATGCAGCTCCGGATGTGGCTGCCGGTTTCAGCCTGGCGCGGGTAAATTCAGTATTTGATACCGACGACAACCTGGTTGACTTCGCCGCGCTGGAGGTGCCGACACCCGGCAGTGTTCCGGTGAGTGCTGTACCCCTGCCACCGGCGGCTTTGCTGTTTCTGTCGGGTATTACCGGCATGGTGGGGGTGGCTCGGCGGAGATCCTGACGCACTACGGTCTCGCCAGCGGGTAAGGGGCTGGCACGGATAGGCCGGGGCCGGTAACTCTGAAGTGGTCCCCGGCCTGTTCCGTGCTGGGGCTGAAGGATTGGATTGACGCAATCATGGCAAGCCGAGATCATGCCAGCGTATGAAATCCCGCCGCGCAGCCAATCAAGTACGCATCATTGCCGGTACATGGGGGGGGCGCCGGCTTTCATTCGAGCCGGTGCCCGGATTACGACCGACCCCGGACCGGGTGCGCGAAACCCTTTTCAACTGGCTGAGCCCCGGTATCCGTGGCACCCGCTGCCTGGACCTGTACGCGGGTAGCGGTGCGCTGGGTATCGAAGCAGCTTCCCGCGGAGCCAGGGAAGTGGTGCTCGTGGATAGTGATTCCAGGGTCGTGGCAGCCCTTCACCAGCAGGTGGAAAAGCTTGCCGCCCCGCAGATTCATATAGTGAAAGCGGATGTGCTGCATTGGCTCGCAGGCCAGGCAAGTGCCTTTGATATCGTATTTCTGGACCCACCTTTTCGCATGCAGTTGCTGCCGGACTGCGTGCGGCAGCTGGAACACCATGGCTGGCTGGCGGATCGGGCGCTGGTGTATATCGAGGCCGAGCAGGGTCTGGAAGTCGAGCTTCCGAATACATGGGAACTGCTGCGCAGCAAGACAGCCGGCCAGGTCGGTTATCATCTGGCGCGTCGCTGCGGTACTGCAGGTGATGCCTGAGGCCTATTACCCAGGAAAATGGGACTGATATCACCTGCCCTGTTCCGAATTGGTAACTTAACCCCAGCGCTGCATAAATTCGCGTGTAGGAGTGGCCACCTGGCCGCGATCGCGCCGGAGGACGGCGCTCCTATGGGATGTAGCCAGGACCTCACTAATGGTGAATTCCTGAAGCAGTACACCAGGATACATTTTATCTTGTAATTAACCCGCCAAAGCCGGATTGCAGCCCCGAGTTTACGCAGCTTTTTGGGATAACTTAATATGCTTACGCTGATCTCATTGCGTTTCTAATGGGGGAGAGGTGTAAATATCGGGTGACTCGTAAGCCTCCACGATCTGCGTGAAGGGGCCATGAGTGAATTGCCAGCCATATTTCCCACCCGGGATTGCTCCTGCTGTTATCAATACGCCATAATAAACAAATGGATATCGTTGTTTACCCGGGCACCTTCGATCCCGTGACCAATGGCCACGCCGACCTGGTCGAGCGTGCTTCGCGCCTGTTTGATCGCGTTCTCGTGGCGGTTGCCGTGAGTTCGGATAAACGGACCGCCTTTCCGGTGGAGACGCGTGTATCACTGGCGAGGGAGGTGTTGGAGTATATCGGGAACGTGGAGGTCTGTAGTTTCGACAACCTCCTTGTGGATTTCATGCGGCAGCGCAATGCGCGTGTCATACTGCGCGGTCTGCGTGCCGTCTCGGATTTCGAGTATGAATTTCAGCTGGCCAGCATGAATCGCAATCTTGCTCCCGGGATTGAGACCATGTTCCTGACACCGGCAGAGCGGTATTCCTATATCTCTTCCAGCCTGGTTCGGGAAATTGCCGGACTTGGCGGGGATGTCACGCCATTTGTCCACAGTAAAGTTGTGGCTGCATTACGCGGTATCATGAATTAAAGTAGGAGTTGAGGTCTTGGAAATAGCATGTAATCCGGCAGGTATCTTATTATGGCGCTAATGATTACAGACGAGTGCATCAATTGTGATGTATGCGAACCGGAATGCCCGAACGACGCCATCTACATGGGTGAGGAGATCTACGAGATCAACCCGGATCTGTGTACGGAATGCGTCGGACACTTTGAAGAGTCACAATGCATCGAGGTTTGTCCGGTTGAATGTATCATCCCGAATCCCGAGCGCGAGGAAACCGGGGAGCAACTGATGAGCAAATACGAACGGCTGACCGGTGCGGTCTCCGGATGAGGCGAAGAGTACATGAATCATGCAAAAGGCTCCTTTCCGGAGCCTTTTTGCTCTCTGTGCTATGGATCATTGCCGCTGGCGCGCAGGAAACACCACCGGTGGCGGCCATCAGCAGCGCACATCCGCTGGCGACCCGAGCCGGCATGGAGGTCCTGGGCGCGGGTGGCAATGCCTTCGATGCGGCGGTTGCGGTAAGTGCGGTCCTGGCGGTTGTGGAACCGTACAGTTCCGGGATTGGGGGCGGCGGTTTCTGGCTTCTGCATCGGGCGCAGGATGGTTTCGAGGTCGTGGTAGACAGCCGCGAGCGGGCACCGCTTGGCGCTTACCGGGACATGTATCTGGATGATGCAGGCGCAGTGGTTCCCGAACTGTCCGTCAACGGCGCACTGGCGGCCGGCATTCCGGGGGTGCCGGCGGCCCTGGTGCATATTGCGCAGCATTACGGGCGTCTGCCGTTGCAGCGATCACTGTTCCCCGCGGTACGCCTGGCGCGTGCTGGATTCGCGGTGGATGACCGTTATCGCAGGCTAGCGGGGTTCCGGTTGAACGCTATGCAGGATGATGCGGAGACCGCGCGCATATTTCTCGGAGCCGGTCAGGTCCCGGATGCCGGTACCCGCATCCTGCAGCCCGATCTTGCGCAGACGCTGGAGACGCTGGGAAACGAGGGTGGCGCGGGTTTTTACCACGGGGAAGTGGCGCAACGGCTCGTGAGTGGTGTGCGTGCTGCCGGCGGGATCTGGACACTTCGTGATCTCGAGCAATACCGCGTGGTTGAGCGCGAGCCCTTGGTGGGTGAGTATCGCGGCATGCGCATCATTGCGGTACCGCCGCCGTCATCCGGCGGTGTTGCCCTGCTGTCCATGCTGAATGTTCTTTCCGGTTTTCCCCTGGATGAATTTGATGCAGTAACTCACACCCATGTCCTCATCGAAACGATGCGGCGTGCCTACCGCGATCGTGCCGAGTACCTGGGGGACACTGATTTCATCACTGTGCCTGTCAAACGTCTCATCAGTCAGGTTTATGGGGAGACATTGCGCAAGTCCATCAACCTGGAGGAGGCAACTCCGAGTGCGGCCCTCGGCGGCTATGCCAATACCTCCGGCGGCTACAATACTACGCATTTTTCCATCCTCGACGCCGAGGGTAACCGGGTGGCGGCGACGCTGAGTATCAATTATCCCTTCGGTGCCTGTGTCGTACCTCCGGGTACCGGCGTCCTCTTGAACGACGAAATGGACGACTTTTCCCTGAAGCCCGGGGTGCCCAACCTATATGGTCTGGTTGGAGGCGAGACGAACGCCATTGCACCAGGCAAGCGTCCCCTGTCCAGTATGTCCCCGACCTTCGTCGAGGATGAGAGCGGTGTTGCCATTCTGGGTACCCCGGGGGGCAGCCGGATCATCACCATGGTGCTTCTCGGGGTGCTGGATGTGGCCGCCGGTAACAAACCGGCATCCTGGGTCAGCCTGCCCAGGTTTCATCACCAGTTTCTTCCCGACGTGGTGCAGTACGAGCCAGGGGCACTGCCCAGGGACGTACTTGAGGGACTTGCCGAACGCGGACATACGCTGCAGGCACTGGACTCGGTATATGGCAATATGCAGGCGGTGTACTGGGACAGGGATGCCGGCCGGGTATATGCCGCCAGTGATCCTCGTGGCGGCGGTGAAGCAAGAATTGGGATGGTCCAATAATCTGCGGGTTAATCGCCTGATGAAAAGACAGGTTGTCCCGCCAGCAGGGTATGGACGACCTGTCCTTTCATTTCCCAGCCCATGAAGGGTGTGTTGTGGCCGTAGCTGCGCATGGTTTGCGCGCTCAGCATCCAGGTGCGCTCGGGATCGAAGATGCAGATATCGGCCGTTGCGCCGACCGCCAGTGTGCCGCCGGGCAGTCCCAGGATCTCCGCGGGACCCCGTGTGAGACGATGCAGCAAGTCCGGCAGTGGCAGCACCTTCTCATATACCAGTTGCAGTGCCATCGGCAGGAGGGTATCCAGGCCGGAAATGCCCGGTTCCGTGGCGGGGAAGGGGCCCTGTTTTGCATCCGGCTCGTGCGGCTGGTGGTCGGAGCTGAGTGCGGACAGCGTGCCGTGATGCAGGGCTTCGCGCAGTCCCTGCCGGTCTTCCACGGTGCGCAATGGCGGTATGAGGTGACACTGGGTATTGAAATCGCTGATATCGAATTCAGAGAGATACAGGTAGGGTATGGCGACATCGGCGCTGACCGGGAGTCCGTCATACTGGGCCCGTGCGATCATGCGCACTGCGCGCTGGCTGGTCAGGTGGCAGAAATGTGCGCGAACGCCGGTCTGCTGGATCAGCGCCAGATCGTGGGCGACGGCAGCGGTTTCCGCGGCTTCGGGTATGGCAGGCAGCCCCATGCGTGTGGCGATCCTGCCTTCGTGCGCACAGCCGCCATTGGACAACCAGTGGTCGTTGGCATGCAGGAATACGGTCAGGCCGAAGGTGGCCGCATACTCCATGGCCCGTCTCAAGATGAGTGGATTGGCTAGCGGCTGCAGTGCATTGCTGACTCCGACGCAACCCGCTTTTTGTAGTGCCGCCATTTCGCTCAGCTGTTCACCGGCCAGGCCCTGGGTGAGTGCGCCGAGGGTGACGATACGGGTCATGCCGGTTGTTTCAGCGCGCAGGCGGATCAGTTCGGTTACAGCGGGCGTGTCGATGACGGGCAGGGTGTCCGGCGGACAGCACAGGGTAGTGATGCCACCGGCGGCGGCGGCCAGCGATTCAGAGGCGATGGTCGCCTTGTGCTCCTGACCTGGTTCGCGTACGCGTGCACTGATCTCGATCAACCCCGGACAGACAATGCAGTTACCGGCATCGATGACCAGATCCGGCAGAAAGCCGTCCGGGCTGGCGTCAAGTGCGACAATCCTGCCGGCGGCAACGAAAATATCCTGAATTGAATCGACACCCTCTGTGGGGTCGAGTACACGGCCACTTTTGATCTGAATTCTTTCGAATTTGTCGTTCACAGCGGTCATCTTGTTATTCTATATCGTCTTTCTTGCTGGCCATGGCCATGGACATGACGGCCATGCGGATCGCGATGCCGTGCGTGACCTGTTCCAGGATGACCGAATGGGGGCCGTCGGCAACCTCGGAATCCATCTCCACACCGCGATTGATTGGACCGGGATGCATGACCGTGACATCCGGATGTGCATGTGCGAGCTTGCGTTCCGTAAGCCCGAACAGTTCGTAGTATTCGTGTTCGCTGGGCAGCAGTGCACCCTGCATGCGCTCGTGCTGCAAGCGCAGCATGATAATGACATCCACGTCTTCAATGCCTGCACGCAGGTCGTGGTAGACATGGGCGCCCAGCGAATCCGCATACGCCGGTATCAGGGTCCTGGGCGCTACGATGCGCACCTCGCCGGTATTGAGCAGATTCAATGCATGAATCTGTGAACGTGCCACCCTTGAATGCAGGATGTCACCGACGATGGCGACGCGCAGCCGCCCGAAGTCCGCTCCCTTGACCCGACGGATGGTGAACATGTCCAGCATGGCCTGAGTCGGATGGGAGTGGCGGCCATCGCCAGCGTTAATGACACGCACGTGCGGTGCGACATTTCTGGCGATGAAGTGTGCTGCGCCACTTTCGGAATGGCGCACGACGAACATGTCGACATGCATGGCTTCCAGGTTGCGCAGCGTGTCCAGCAGTGTTTCACCCTTGACTGCACTCGATTGCGTGATGTTGATATTCAATACGTCGGCCGACAGCCGCTTGGCGGCGAGTTCAAAGGTAGTCCGGGTGCGGGTGCTGGCCTCGAAGAATAGATTGACGATGGTTTTTCCGCGCAGCAACGGTACCTTCTTGACCGTCTGTTCGGTCAGCCCGGCAAAGGATTCGGCGGTATCCAGGATTTTCGTGAGCAGTTGGCTATTCAGGCCGTCAATACTGAGGAAGTGGCGCAGCTGGCCATGCCTGTCGATTTGCAGATTCATGCCGTTTTCTGGATCTGGAGCCTGAGCGGGTCCGGTCCCGCCAGTTTGATGTGCTCGTCCCGGTCCAGCTTGATATGCCTGCCGACGACGTTGGCCTGAATCGGCAGCTCGCGACCATCCCGCTCGATCAGGGCCGCCAGCATGATCGAAGCGGGTCTGCCATAATCAAAAAGTTCGTTCAGCGCCGCACGAATGGTCCGCCCGGTATGCAGGACATCATCGACCAGGATGATATGCCGGTCGTCGATGCTGAAGGGCAGTTGCGATGGCTGTACCACCGGGTTCATACCGACGCGGGTGAAATCATCACGATAGAAGGATATATCAAGACTTCCAAGTGGTTCGTTTATTCCAAGACGGGTGTGCAACTGCCGGGCGATCCACACGCCGCCGGTATGTATGCCCACCATGGCGGCCTGGCCGCGCCTGGTTTGCAGGACCAGTTCATCCAGACTCGCGGCCATCTCGTCGAGTATTGTGGCGATGTTTCCCAGTTCGTTCATGTGTGCGTGGTCGCATCCAGCCAGTTCTGCAGAATTATCATCGCGGCTAGCGCATCAATATTTCCGCCGCCGCGTCCGCCAGTTTTCCTTCCCAGTTCCCTGGCAGCATGTGAGCTGAGGTGCTCATCCATGGTTTGGACCGGCAGTTGATAACGGCCTTCCAGCTGCCTGGCGAAGTTCCTGGCTGCCCGGGAAATTTCGGAATCAGTCCCGTCCGCGCGCAGTGGCAGCCCGACAACCAGGGTGTCAGGAGACCATTCCGCTATCAACCTGTCGATGCTCTCCCAGACCGGTTTACCGTTGGTGCAGACCAGCGTGCACAACGCGGTTGCTGTTCCGGTGATATCCTGGCCGACGGCGATGCCGATGCGCAGTTTGCCGTAATCGAATCCGAGCAGCGTTCGCAAGTTTGGATACCGGCATCAGTAACATTTACATGCGGTACTGATTGCTCTCAGGCATGACCCATATCGCCGGATAGCAGATTGAGGTCCACACCGATCAGAGCTGCTGCCGCAAACCAACGTTGTTCGTAGGGGGTGTCGAATACAATGTCGGGGCTTGCCGGTCCGCTGAGCCAGGCATTGGCGGCGATCTCCTGCTCCAGCTGGCCAGCTCCCCAACCTGCGTATCCAAGGGTGATCAGGGTCCTTCTGGGACCTTTCCCCGCCGCGATCGCCGCAAGTATATCGCTGGATGATGTCACGCCAATGTCGTTGGTGACTCGCAATGTGGCCTCCCAGTTGCCGGATGGCTCATGCAGTACGAAACCGCGATCATTCTGTACCGGCCCTCCCATAAAGACGGGTTGGGAGGAGATCTCCTCACTGCTTGCCTCGATATCCATGTGCCGCAGGATATCGCCGAGACACATGTTCAGGGGCCGGTTAATGACGAGGCCAAGCGCCCCGTCCTCGTCATGCTCGCAAATGTAGGTGGCTGTATGGTGAAAATTAGGATCTTCCAGGGTTGGCATGGCAATCAAGAAGTGATTGCTCAGGGATTCAGTCTTGTTCATGACCATAGTATCCTGCAGAGTTCGTGTGCCTTCAAGCCTGCTGATCCGGGACTGGCTGGTGCGCAGTTGACAGGGGGCTAGTGGCTTTGCAGGTGATAGGTCGTGGAAAATTCCCATGTCCGGGTTATATGAAGGATGTCGGCCTCCTTGCGGATTTCCGGCGGGAAGGGCGGAAAAGGTGCAGCCAGATTTACGATGCGTTTCGCCGCTTCATCGATGACAGGTTGCCCCGAGGGGCGCAGGATGCTGATATTACGAACCGTACCGTCCGCATTGAGGGTAACATCCATCATTAATTTACCGGAGAGCCCTTCCCGGCGTGCCTGATCCGGGTAGTTCAGGTTGCCAACGCGCTCGACCTTTTTTACCCATTCACTCATATAGTTGGCATAGATGAATTCCTGTGTACGGGCGGACACAAAAATCTGCCGGGGACGGCGCGCATAGGCCTGCATGGATTGGCTCAACTGTTCGTTCAGGTTGACCATTTCAAGGCTGTGTTCTATCAGTTCCGCGGCATTCAGGTCGGGCTTGCTGGTCTCCGGACTCTCTATATCGTGCTGCAATACCTGGGCTTCGGCCCTGGTGGCCGTTATGACCCTGGCGGGGCTTTGCTCGGGTTCAGCCTGGTTTACTGAGGGCGCCTGTTCCGGTATGGCCTGGGTCGGCTTGACCTTCTCGGTAACGTTGCCGCCGCCATCCTGACTGGTCTGGGCGAGGTAGTCCGCCTCATCCGGGGGGGGGGTGCGACGGTTCGAAACCGTGATGTCGAGCGTGGGCAGTATGTTCTCGGGTGGGGCTTTGTCGTGGGTCCCGAATGTAATACCCAGTATGATCATCGCGTGGAGGATAACCGCGAAGAACAATGTCAGTGCGAAACGGTCACCTTCCGGGACCGGTATGTCCTCGATAGTTGGAGTGTCGGTTGCCTGCATGCCTGATATCATGTTTGCCTGGTGCCACCAGCCAGGAATGGTGAACAATGTAAGCTTATAGCACCCGTAATGTCACCCATGGGTAAATATCTTTACTCTGGTCATCCCGCTTTTCTGCACCGACCCAGTCAGGGGAATTACAAGCCAGGATGGCGGGACATTTGCTACTCCTTAGTATACTCCGATACGCTCAGATACGGCTGAATGATACCGCCATGCGCATGCAACAGCAGCCGGTATTCCTGGAAGGCAAGAGCGTTGCAAAAACCTTATACTTGATTGGCTTTTTTCGGGGTGCCGGCAGTGTGCCGGCATTCCCGTCGGCTCCTGAAATACAGTCTATATTGCGGCAACAGCAGTGGCAGCTTGACTGTGCATTGCTGACGGGGGCACAGATCGCTAGATTGTGCTCCCGCCTGCCTCATGGTCAATCATCCCTGGTGTCAGATTAAAGCGCATGTGACTGCTGCCGATACAAGGCATCAATATTGGGGGGTAATGCGAATACGACACGGACTTCTTAAAAAACAGCGGGATGGAATCGCTGTTTGTAAATATGATTGGGGATTATTTCGGGTGCCTGCGGTATGAATTTCAAATTTGTGGTTCACAGACATATACGCATATTACTGGCAGGCATGATGTTATGGGGCGCCACCCCTCATGCTGTGAGTGCCGCTGACGACTATCTGAGCATTTTGGAGGAGGAGGCGAACAGTACAGGTAATGTGGCGAATGCTACGGTAACCGAGAGTAGCCCGAAGGCGCCGGTAAACACAAATGTTGGCGAAAACGAGGTAATTGCACCTGGTTTGTCTTTTGAAGAATTTGAGGCTGTACTCGAAAGCCAGTATTCGGGTAGTCATTATCTATATATACGGCTTTCAGGGCGGGACCGGCAAAAAGTGTATCGGTCATATCAGGATGACAACAGGATTTCATCTGTCCGGGAAGTAATTGTCAGGTTGCTATCTGCAGGGTAGTTTGAATTACACCCAGCTGTATGACTAATGAGGGTACTTAAATGAAAACGGTTTTTTTAAAGGCGATGACATTGGGGGTTCTGGTTGCGGCGGCAGGTATGCATGGGTCGATTGCCCTGGCGCTCGATGTCAAATTAACTGATTATCTGGCATATATCGACGTCAAGTATAATGGAGAGACGGTTCGAATACAGAGAATTCAGGACCAGGAAAATATCCTGGATGACGGCTTTGCCAAGACATCACGGAAATGCCCGCCGTTCTGCATTCAGCCGATGCAGGTTGCCCCCGGAGTCACGACGGTCGGTGAAGCCGAAATATTCCGTTTTATAGATCGCCAGCTCGCAGCAGGGACTGGAATGATCATCGATGCTCGCACACCATCATGGCATGAAAAGGGAACTATACCGGGCTCCGTGAATATTCCCTTTACACAGTTTTCAGGGGACGATGATGATCCGGAAACGATCTCCGCCATGGAGAAGATTGGAGCGGTGCGCCGTGGTGAAGTCGGCTGGATACAACGCAGCTTCGAAAAACTGTTAGCCACACTTGGTTTGTTCGATGCCTCTATGAAAACCGATAAGTGGGATTTCACGAATGCAAAAGACCTGCTTTTCTATTGCAATGGACCGTGGTGCGGCCAGTCACCTCATGCAATCAAGGCCTTGCTGGGACATGGTTTCCCCGCGGAAAAAATATGCTACTACCGTGGTGGAATGCAGATGTGGAAAATCCTTGGTCTGACAGTCGTGGTGCCGAAGGAAGAAAAATCGGTGGCAATGAAATAATGTAGTTACTGGAAACACATTGAAGGGGCGCACGCGCCCCTTCAATTATTGTGTGTGGCCAAAGCCGCCCGGCAGGATTCGAATGACCGCGGATATTGTTCTTGACCTGTATTAAATGCAGTCGTCCGATTTCGGATATTTTTCCTTGACCGCCCGTATTCTTTCGTCTATTTCGATCTGCTTGGCGTCGTTGCCCTGGCGCGCCTGGTAGGCGGCGTCAAGCTGTTCACCGATGCTGGGATATTCAGCCCGTCGCATGGCCGCATATTTGGCTTCATGCTGGGCGTCCGAGATCTCAGTCAGCGCATCCTTGATCTGGTCCGCTGTCGGTTTGGCGCTGTCAGACATCCATTCGGAAATATAGGGTGCCTGAGCGGAGTCATCCTGCCTGATGAGATAGTCTATACCAGCGGTAACATTGGGGTTCAATAAATGGATGGCACGGCAAAGGGTGCGTGCACCGTCATTATTCCTGATTAGATTGTGCTGTTGCGCGACTGAATTGAGATCATCATGCAGCCTGCGGGAGTTCTTCCATAAAACGAAGACCCAGAAACAGACGATGATCAGAATCACGATGAGAACATTATAAGCCCCGTTTTCCATCATTTTATTTGTCCTCTGCTGGTTGAATGTACCTTGCGTATTTTAGCAAGCAAATCGTGGCCAGGCACATTTTTCCCCCGATAAGTGGCGCATGCGGGGTCGAATGGGTGAAAAGGTTGCCATTCTTTTGTGTCCGGATACAGGCATTCAGGAAGCATCAAGTCGCGCAGCGATTGCATCGATAACCTGGCCTCCGATATCGGCATCATACAGCCTGTCCAGTTCTCGGATGCAGGTCGGGCTGGTTACGTTGATTTCGGTAAGGTAGTCGCCGATGACGTCAAGACCGACGAATAGCAGGTCCTCATCCCTGAGTCTGGGCCCGACTTGCGAGCAGATCCAGCGATCCCGCGCGCTGAGTTTGACGCCAATACCACTGCCGCCAGCCGCCAGGTTGCCACGAGTTTCACCGGGTGCCGGGATTCGGGCGAGTGCGAATGGAAATGGCTCTCCATCTATCATTAATATCCGCTTGTCCCCCTGGTTGATTTCAGGGATATAGCGCTGCGCTATCGCTGTTTGCTTGCCGTTGTCGGTGATGGTTTCCAGGATGACATTGGTGTTCGGGTCACCCTGCCTTACACGAAATACCGATGCTCCACCCATCCCGTTCAGGGGTTTTACAACGATATCCCCATGCACGTCCAGGAATTCCCTGAATCTATGCATACTGCAACTTACGCGGCTTTCCGGGCAGCACTGCCGGAACCATGCAGTGTAGATTTTCTCGCTGGCGTTGCGTATCGATGCCGGCTTGTTGATAACCAGTACTCCTTCAGATTCGGCTTGCTCGAGAAGAAATGTCGTATAGATGAATTCCAGATCGACAGGAGGATCCTTGCGCATAAGTACAACGTTCAGGTCATCGAGTGGACCGGTTTGTGGAGTGGATAGCGAAAACCAGTCGTTCTCATCTGCCCGCACCTCGAGCAGCCTACGGGATGCGAAGCAGCGTCCGTCTTTCAGGAACAGGTCTCCCGTCTCCATGTAATGCAATTCCCACCCGCGTTTCCCGGCGGCCAGTAACATCGCTAATGTACTGTCCTTGTGGAATTTAATTCCACTGATGGGGTCCATGACGACCCCCAGTCTGATGGTCATGTTCGTCCTGTATCTTGTCAGGTAATGGATTTGATGCGTCCCGGGACCGCCGACATAAAGTTTGCCGCTGCGATGACGATAACTCGATGTAGCTGATTACAAACATATATTTAATCTGTTGCAAGATTATTTTTCGATTTCTGTATGGGGGCAAAAACAATCATGGATGGGATTTGAGGGTATCAAATAAATCATGGGAAACATAGAGATACAGGTAGCTGGTCAGGAAGGGAAGTCGGCGGACGCAAGTAATCAGCGTGCCAGTTTCAAGATCATGGTCATTGATGACAGCAAGACCATTCGCAGTACGGCGGAGTCATTGCTGGAAAAGGAAGGATACCAGGTGTATTCGGCAACGGACGGGTTTGAGGCGTTGAGTCTGATCGCAGACTACAAACCGGATCTCATTTTTCTGGATGTGATGATGCCGCGTCTTGACGGGTATCAGACATGCGCTCTGCTCAAACATCATCAGGTATTCAGGTACACACCGATCGTTATGTTGTCAAGCAAGGACGGGTTGTTCGACCGGGCACGAGGCAGGGTTGTCGGGTCGGATAATTATATGACGAAGCCTTTTACAAAGAACGAACTTCTGAAAGTGATCAGTCTATATGAGTACGGGAATCCGAAACATAAGCAAGAGCCGGATATGTGTTGAGTTTGATTTGAGGGTATACCTATGCGACAGATAATGATTATCGATGATTCCCCTACGGATTCTCATGTCCTGCAGAAAATGCTGGAAAAGAACGGGTTCAATACGCTTACTGCGGCAGATGCTGATGAGGGCATCAAGGTTGCCAGGCGTGAAAAACCCGACCTGATCCTAATGGATGTCGTCATGCCCGGTGTGAATGGTTTCCAGGCAACACGCGAACTGACGAAAAACCCTGAAACTGCGGAAATCCCGGTCATTATCGTGACCAGGAAGGATCAGCGTGTAGATCGGGTATGGGGAATGCGCCAAGGTGCTCGCGAATATCTCATAAAACCGGTCAAGGAAAAGGCGTTGATTAGCGTCATTAACGAAACGCTTGCTGTGTGACATACATGAATGTGATCACAGTCACTGAACCCGTTTCAGTTCTCAGGGAGATTGAGGCATCCTGCCTTGCGTGTTCCGAAATTAACCCGCAACGTTCAAACGAACCGGTAATCGAGCGGTCGGCTATCGCTTTTCGCGCGGGTAAGAACTACTTGCTGGCAGCACTCGACGAGATTGCCGAGATTCTGGATGTGCCGCAACTTACGCGTGTTCCCAGGGCGCAGCCATGGGTGCGTGGCATAGCGAATGTCAGGGGCAACCTGTTGCCAATTGCCGACTTTCTCGGGGTGCTTGGTCGGGAGGTGGCAACGCTTACCGGAAAAACACGGATTATGGTCATTCAATATAACGGGATTTACTCGGGTCTGGTTGTGGACGAGGTATTCGGCATGAAGCACTTCACGGAAAGCGAGCGAGTTGGCGAGCAGGAGGATCTGGAAGGGTGTCTGCATACTTTCATACGCAACAGTTATTTTAAGAATGATCGCGTATGGAGTGAAATCAGCCTGTTATCAGTCGCGTTAACACCTCAGTTTTTGCAGGCGGCTGTCTGAATACAGTATATGAAGTTGTGTTCGTAGTGTAGGTAAACTGGTTTAGTGAAACGTAAATATAGCGGTCAGGAGACAGGCCATGAAGACGATGTTTGATATTAAAGTGCTGGGCATAAACAGCAGGATGAAGGTGCTCACATTGCTGATGCTCTGCGCGATATGGGCGATGGTCTGGACTTTTGTGGAAGTTGGCAAGCATGCCGAGTCTGACCAAGTCCGGCTTTCAGATGTGAATGAGCAAATGGTTCTGTCACAGCGTGTTGCAAAATACGCGCTTGCCGCTTCAGCGGGTGGAATTGAAGCCTTTGAGAGGATGGAAGCGTTCCGTAACGAGTTTACAAATATCCTTGACAGGCAGCTGTCGGATTATGGAACCAATGCGGCAATAGGCAATACTCCGGAAAGCCAGGCGCTAATCGATCTTGATAATCGCTGGAGAGGTTTCCGGAATGATATTGATGAAGTGCTGCAGGGACAATTCCTGATCATGGCGATGGCGGAATCAACCAGTCTCGTCAACGAGGTGATGCCGCAGTTGATGGAGCATACCCAGAGCATCATTGACAGTCTTGTGAAGAATGGCGCCGGTGTGGAACAGGTACAGCTCGCCAGCCAGCAAGCAGTTCTCGCACAGCGAATTGTCAACCGGCTGAACTCGGTCATGCATGGCCAGGATACTGAATCAGCTGCATTGTCATTTGCAGAAGACACCAAGGAGTTCGGTAGGGTGCTGGATGGATTCATGCGTGGTGCTGACGGTATTAATGCACTCAAGGGCAAGAAATTAAGGGAAAAAACACAACAGATCGCTCTTTTGTTCAGCAGAGTCAGCGATAACGTAGGGTCTATTGTAGATAATGCCGAGGAGTTGGTAAGGATTCAGGAGGCGGTTGCAGATATAACACAGCAGAGTGAGGCGCTGTTCGCGGCGGCAGACAATCTGAGGAATACGCTTGTTGATGCCCGGGAAGGACGTATCGTTAGCAATGAATTGGCTTATGTTTTCGGGGCAATTGCACTCCTCGCACTTTTTTGGATGGCATTTGAATCGTTGCGTAGCCAACGCAAGCGTAGTCGGTTGGTTGAAGGAGAAAATCTGGAGAATCAGGAAGCCATCATGCGACTTATCGATGAGATAGGCGACCTGGCTGAAGGTGATCTTACGGTGAGCACGACCGTAACTGAAGACTTTACGGGTGCAATCGCCGACTCCATCAATGTTACCGTGGATTCGCTACGCGGCCTCGTAAAGACGATTAATGACACATCAAGCAGTATATCCAGATCAGTACAGGAGACGGAAGAAATCGCCGCCACACTTTCTGAGGCAAGCAAGTTGCAGGCAAAGGATATTTCGATTGCCACTGCTGCGATAACCGAGATGTCTGCATCTATGGATACGGTGTCAAGTGATGCAAATGAATCATCGAAAGTCGCAATGAGTTCAATCGAGATTGCCAGGAATGGTGGTGAGGCGGTTCATCGTACTATGAATGGTATGGATGTGATCCGTGAACATATCCAGGAAACCTCCAAGCGTATTAAACGTCTTGGAGAAAGCTCGCAGGAAATCGGTGACATTGTTGAACTGATTAACGACATCGCAGAGCAGACAAATATTCTTGCACTCAATGCTTCGATTCAGGCAGCTATGGCCGGCGAGGCAGGACGTGGATTTGCCGTCGTGGCGGATGAAGTACAGAGACTTGCGGAACGCTCCACAAATGCCACAAAACAGATCGACGCACTGGTAAAAACCATTCAGGCGGATACCAATGAAGCTGTCATATCAATGGAAAAAAGTACAACGGGCGTGGTCAAGGGGGCGCAACTGGCTGAAGACGCCAGTGGGGCTCTGGGTGAGATCGAAGGTGTGTCAACCCAGTTGGCAGAACTGATTCAGAATATTTCGGTTTCGGCTCGAAAAGAGGCAAACGTTGCCATGGAGCTTGCAACCAGCATGAGTGGAATACAGGAGGCTACAACCCAGGCCACGGCAGGTGCCGAACAAACGTCACGAGCGATTGGTGCGCTGGCCAAGCTGACACAGGATCTTGACAAATCAGTAGCCGGCTTCAAATTGCCACAATAGTACCGATTAACAAGAAGTCATGGGGATAATCTGCTGACAGGACAGGGCCATAGTCCCTGTGGCTGCCGAAGGGGTCTGCCGTCACAAAAGCATTCGAATACTGAATGGCTTCTGGTCGGACTATTGGGGAAGGTTAATCATGCATGAAGCCGTAGACTACAATGCCTTTAGCTGGGTCAGGCAGGAGATCGAGCTAACGATCAGAAAGGCGCAGACTCAACTTCGCGAGTATGTGCATGACACCGGAAAGCCGGTGCTGCTGCAGGGTTGCGCTGAATTGTTGCACCAGATCCGTGGTCCCTTGAAGATTGCCGGATTGACCGGTTCTGACCTGCTTGCATCGGAGATTGAGTCCTTAGTGGCGGACTTGAAGAAATCCGGTCCGGATAAAGGGGCCGATATCCTGGAGTCATTGCAACAGGCCTTGGGTGTCCTGTCCAGCTATCTATCCCGCCTGCAATCAAGTGAAGATGATACGCCAGATGAAGTAATGCCGTATGTAAACCAGTTGCGCGGTTTTCACAGGAATAAGACCCATGCCAGGAATATTCACATTGCGGTTCGATCAGCAACATTGCCTGCCGGTATATTCCATGGGGGTGGTAGTGTAAGCCGTGAAATGAGTTTGCATGCGGTAAGGGTGCGCTTTCAGTCCGCTCTGCTGTCCTGGTATCGAAATGGATTGGACGCTCAGACAACCTGTCAGCTTCTTGATGTCCTGATGCAGTTGCAGGAGAACGCCGGCACAGAATCCGAGGCGCGCCTGTGGTGGGTTGCGTCCGGCATTGCCGATGCGCTCAGGACCGGGCTGCTTGATGATTCCATCGAATTTAAACGTCTTTTCGGCAGGCTTGACAGGCAAATCAAGTATTTCATGGATGATAGAAATTTCGATTGCAATGATGATGAAAGTGTATCTCTTATCGAAAGTATGCTCCAATACATTCTGGAAATTGACACGGATACCTGTGCTGACAGGATTGCGTCCATAGTAAAGACGTTCAGGCGCGAGATCGTCGCAAATGAAGCAATGGGCGAATTTTCAACGGGCCCTGATTCAGATGCGTATGGGGGGGTGGTTCTGTCGGAGTGTGTTGCTCATAAGTACACAACCGACGTCACTGACGGAAACTGTCAAATCACCTGCGACAATGAAGTTATTCCAAATGAAACCGTAACTTTTACTGGCTTGCCAGCCGCTTCGCATTCAGATAGTAATGTCAACTATCAGGAAATTCTTAGAGGGATATCGATATGCAAGGGGGGTATTGAGGATTATTTGAAAGATGTCGCAAGTGGTGATTCGTTGCGAACCGTGTCGGCAGTTCTGCCGGAGGTGCGGAAGGAACTCGCGGATTCAGGTTTGGATCGAACCGCAATCGTGGTCGCAAGGGTGCAGGACTATATCAGTACTGAAATGCTTGAATCGGCCGGAATTCCTGGTGATGATGAGCTGGACAGGCTTGCCGATGCGATTTGCAGTGTTGAATTTTACCTGGAAGGCCTGAGGGACGGGCGCATTATCGGTGACAGAATTATCGCGCTGGCGGAGGAAAATATTGCCAAACTTGGCTATCCGGTCTCCAGTGATGAAACGCCATCCGCCGCGGAAGCGGGCATACTGGATGGGGACTTTGGTAATGAGTGTTCCAGCGCGCCCGAATTGGCGACGGAATTGCAGGCAACCCCGGTCACGGTGCCGCAGGTGGTGGATCCGGAGGCGGACAAGGAAATCCTTGAAATATTCTTCGAGGAAAGCGAGGAGATACTGCGTACTCTCAACGAGCTGGTATCCGGGCTGGGCGAGGAATCCCTTCGCAATAAAAATCTTGATGAGATTGCCCGTTGCCTGCATACCCTGAAAGGTAACAGCAGGATGTTGGGGGCGTTTCCACTGGGAGATATTGCGTACTCACTTGAAAATGTCATCAATGCGGCTTGCAATGGGGTTGTGAATGTTGATCAGGACTTCAGGGATCTCCTGCTGACTGCCACTACCGGTCTGGTCCAGCTCCTTGCCCAGATCAAGAATCCCGCATTATCCCCAGACATTGACATCAATGCAGTCTTGTCACAACTCGATGATATTTCCAAATCTAAAGATTCGGTCCAAACGTGTCCGGCTGAAAAACAGCAAGATGCTGAAACACAGGACCGCAGAGATCAGGGGCAGGAGATTACAAGCAACGCTGATCGATATCAGGTTCTTGCACCGGATGCAGATCCAGAAATTGTTGAAATCTTCATTGAAGAAGCCATGGAGGAGATTGCAATCCTCGAGGAGATTATACCTCCATGGGCGTCAGAACCGGAAGTGAATGACGATCTGGTTCATATTCGGCGGATAATGCATACGCTGAAAGGCAGCGGACGGATGGCGGGAGCCATGATGACCGGTGAATTTTCCTTGTGCATGGAGAACCTGCTGAATCGCCTCATTGAAGGTTCGTTAGAGCTGAACGGGTCGATTATGGCGCTTGTAATTCAGTTGCCGGATACGCTGCAACAGTTGATTGAACAGCTCAGAAACGGGTCGGCGCCGACTGCGGATATCGACAGTATCATGGCGGAGGCAGGGGCGCAGTATAATGGCAAAGCAATAGCAGATTCCGAAACCTCTGTCTGCAATAGCATACAAGGAGAGCCTGTAACGCTTGATCCGGGTGCTGAACAGGATACCGTTCTGGAAGCGCCTGCAGATGAAGCAGATCCTGAGTTGCTGCAGATATACATCAAGGAAGCCTGCGATATTCTGTCAGCAGTAAGAGATTCCCTGAATAGTGGTGACGCTAACAATTTGGTAAGTGAGCCTGTTTACCGCGGTCTCCACACTCTGTCTGGAATATCTGAATCAGCTGAAATTACATCCATCGCTGAACTGGCATCCGAGCTCGCCAGATATTTCGGAAACCTGTATCAGTCGAACTCCAGGATGTCGCCTGAGGCGCAGGAAGTATTGCAGGAAAGTGTAGAGGAAATATCAAGTCAGGTTGCGCAATTGCCGGATACATCATGCGATAACTGGAAACTCGACGAACTGTGTGACCGGCTTGCAAGGCTGCCAGTTTTACCGGAGGTGGTGGCAGAGTCCGGTTTGACGTGTTCGGCAGCCGGTGAACTGGGACCGAATAGCGATACCCAGGCGGAACCCGGATTGGCCTGCCACGGGACTGAAAGTGCGGTTGGATATGACCAGATTGACCAATTTTCATCGGTTGACCAGGAGTTATACGAAGCATTCCTGGAAGAGTCAGGTGAAATAATCGATGCAAGTGAGCGGGTGCTCCATGAGTGGGTGGAGAATCCTGATAATACCAACGCAGTGGTCGAATTGCAGCGTCACCTGCATACGCTTAAGGGTAGCGCGAGAATGATGAATATCGCCGCAATAGGTGATCTGAGCCATTCTCTCGAGACACTTTTGACGCGTGTTTCAGAGGGCACGGTCAGCGTGTCCGATGACCTGTTTGCTGCACTCTTTCTCTCCCAGGATATGCTCTCGGAAATGCTTGATCAGGTCAGGCAGCGCAGTATACCGGAAATTTCAGCTGACCTGGAAAGCACACTGGAGCGCCTCGCAAGACTGACCAGCAATGAAGATGCATATCAAGCCGATTTGGAGCCGGATCATAGCCGATACTCTGAAACGGAGCCGGTTGAATATGTGCAGAGTGAAGAGTCAGCAGAGTTTGTGCTGGTTGCCGAGTCGAAGTTGCAGGAATCCATGCTTCCTGCAGCCGGGAATGATTATCTGTTGTCACCCGATAGGCCATTAGCCGGAACCGATGATTCTGAAAATGGTGAGAGTGATTCTGGTCAGCAGAACATGCCACAGTTGCAGAATGTGGGGGACGATGACCACACGCAGGCGGAGGATCAGGCCGATTTCGAATATTCCACGATACCGTTAAATACTTCAGAGGAACCGCTGTTCACTACGAACCGCAAGCCAGCAAAACGGCGTGGTGAAGTCGTGAAGGTGCAGTCCGAATTGCTGGATGACCTCGTTAATTTTGCCGGTGAGATCAATATATACCGCACACGCATGGAAGCTCAGATCGGTGATTACAGATTCAATCTGGGAGAGCTGGAACAGACGATTGGCCGCTTGCGGGAACAGCTCCGCAAGCTGGAGATCGAAACGGAAACTCAGATTCTGTATCGCTACGAGCATGCTGATACCGGAAGTAACCAGGATTTTGATCCTCTGGAGCTCGATCGGTACTCGAACCTGCAGGAATATTCGCGTTCTCTGATGGAAAGCATCAGCGACCTGTATAGCCTTATGGCCTTGATGGCGAATACCACCCGTGATTCCGAAACGCTATTGCTGCAGCAGTCGCGTGTAAGCACCGACCTGCAGGAAGGACTCATGCGTACCCGGATGATTCCGTTTGCAAATCTGGAAACGAGATTACGCCGGATCATTCGCCAGTCTGCAAGACAGCTTGGGAAGACTGTTGAACTTGAATTGCAGGGTGCAGATGGCGAAATGGATCGTGCTGTAATCGATCGAATTACCGCGCCACTGGAGCACATGCTGAGGAATGCTGTAGCCCATGGCATCGAGATGCCCGATGAAAGGCGGCGTCTGGGAAAGGATGAAACCGGAAAAATATCGATAACATTTGATCGGGAAGGCCCGGATATTGTGCTTTGCATCGAAGATGACGGCTCAGGGATGGACGTAGATGCAATCCGGGAGAAAGCGGTGGAGAAAGGCCTGCTTGAGGCTGGCGGCGACCTTTCGGAGAATGATGTCATTCAGTTTGTGCTCCAGGCAGGGTTTAGTACCGCCACTCAAATTACCCAGATCTCCGGACGGGGCGTAGGACTTGATGTCGTAAACAGCGAGGTCAAGCAATTGGGCGGATCGCTGCATATCGAATCGATTCGCGGTGCCTCTACCAGATTCACGATACGCCTGCCATATACCCTGGCCATCAATCAGGCATTGCTGGTATCCGCAGGCATGGAAACCTACTGTATCCCGTTGGGTAATGTCGAGGCGGTAGTGCGTGTCGAGCCGCGGGAGTTGCTTTCGTGCTACGCGTCTGACGATCCCCTGTATGAATATGGGGGCAATCAGTACCAGCTGAAACATCTGGCTACACTGCTAAATACTGCAGAGATCAATCCCAAACAGATGTCGGCCCGGGTACCGGTACTGCTCATGCGCATCGGTGAGCGGCGTATCGCCCTTCATGTTGAAGCGCTATTCGGAAGCCGCGAGATAGTAATCAAGCCGGTGGGCATGCAGTTAAGCAGCATTGACGGACTATCCGGAGCCACGATTCTCGGTGATGGTCGTGTCGTCATGATTCTCGATGTATTCGCGCTGATGCGTAACACTGCGCGTGCACAGCATCCATCTATATGGTCTGGCGCCCATCGTGAGAAACGCCTCTGTGTTATGGTTGTAGACGACTCGATTACCGTGCGCAAGGTAACGACACGATTGCTCGAGCGCAACGGATACAAGGTGCAAACTGCCAAGGATGGTGTTGACGCCATTGGAAAACTTCAGGACAACACGCCGGATATCATGTTGCTGGATATCGAGATGCCGCGTATGGACGGGTTCGAGCTGGCTATACACATGCGCAATGATGAAAGGCTGAAGCGTGTTCCGATTGTCATGATAACGTCTAGGACTGGTGATAAACACAGGGAAAGAGCGAGACTTATCGGTGTTAACAATTATCTTGGCAAGCCATATCAGGAAAGCGACCTGCTGGAAACCATAGACCGGATCATTCGTATTGTTCCCGATTCTGTAGAGATCGGCAGCCATAAACGGCATGCGGGGTAATTATGATTGAAATAGCTGATGACAAGGTTCGCGGTCTATGGATACCCTTGCGAGGGATTAACCTGCTACTGCCAAACAGGGCTGTAGCTGAAATCAGCAGTTACCGTGTACCATCACAACTGCCTGGTGTTCCTGAGTGGCTGCTTGGTCTGGTGAAATGGAGGGACGGTGATATACCTGTAATCTCCTTTGAGGGGGTATGCGGGGTTCCGTTGAAATCCAACCCTGTTTTCTCAAAACTGTTGATCATGAATTCGGTGAGAGCGGGAAGCCCGGTCCGAAACTATGCGATTGTTACAGCGGGTTTGCCCGGCCTGGTACAAATTGGTTCGGAAACTGCTGATCAGGTCGAGATTAGCGGTAGTGATGGATTGAAATGCATCGTTCGGATTGGTGAGGAGGAAGCCATTATTCCGGATCTCGACTATTTGCAGCGGATGCTGGAGAGGGAATTCTCTCATGCAGCTTAGTTGCTAACAGGTTCTGGCTGGTACAGTTTAATCACCGCTGATCAACTCATTCAGTCCTCAGATTGAGACGTGCCCCCGGAATCTCTTGCCGGCAGCGATGGCTGAAATCTCCCCAAAGTGCATGTGCTGCAGCGAGTGCGGAGAGAGTCGCTGTTTCCGTTCTGAGTATCCGCTGCCCGAGCCGTATACCACGGAATCCTGAATGTATAGCCAGCGATTGTTCATCCGGATTCATGCCGCCTTCCGGGCCGACCAGGATGGTGAGGTTGCCATCCGCAGGTTGTAGTTCCTCGAGTGCATTGGTGCTGTCGGGTTGCAGCATCACCTGCAGAGACCCGGTGCCCTGACTGTTTATCCAGGGGATATATTCTTCGGGGGAATCCAGAGCGGGGATAATGCTTCTGCCGCATTGCTCACAGGCGCCGGTGATTATTTTCCGCCAGTGACGCATACGTTTTCCCATGCGTTCACCCTTGAAGCGGTTCTGGCAGCGCTGCATCCACAGCGGCTGGATCCTGCCGACCCCAAGCTCCACGGATTTCTGCAGTATGAAATCCATACGGTCTGCGCGGGCGATACCCTGTGCAAGGGTGATATTCAGGGACGCTTCGCTGAGAGGGGCAATACAGGCTTCTATTTCCAGCCGTAACTGCGTGCGTTTGCAATCGAGCAGAACGGCGCTCCACTCGGCACCATCGCCATTGAATATCCTGAGCGTCGCGCCGGGACGCAGTCGCAATACACCGGCAACATGGTGGGCTGTCTGGCCCGATACGGTGATCACCTTTCCGCTTGACAGCTGTTGCGGGACATAAATTCTGGGTATTCGCATGTCCTGTGACTTATGACTTTGTCGCCAGATCAATTCCCTCGATCGCAATAGCGGCCGCAAGATTAATCTCGTCTGGAGTTATTACATAAGGAGGCATCAGATACACGACATTGCCGAGCGGGCGCAGCAGCACGCCCTTATTGATGCCGTGCCGGTATACTTTCAATCCCCTGCGTTCTTCCCAGGGATAAGGTGTCCTGCCGGTTTTGTCCTTGCACATCTCGATCGCAACGATCATCCCCGTTTGTCGCACTTCCCCTACGTGCGGGTGATCTGCGAGATGGGAGGTCGCATTCTGCATTGTGTTCGCGAGGGTTTTATTGTTTTTGATAACGCTGTCGTCGCTGAAGATCTCCAGAGTGGCCAGTGCCGCCCGGCAGCCCAACGGATTACCGGTGTAGCTGTGTGAGTGCAGGAAGGCCTTCAACTTCCGGTAATCATGATAAAAGCAGTCATACACGGCTTCACCTGTCAGTACGACCGACAACGGCAGATAGCCTCCCGTAAGGCCCTTGGACAGGCACATGAAATCAGGTGTGATGCCTGCCTGTTCACAGGCAAACATGGTGCCGGTGCGCCCGAAACCGGTGGCAATTTCGTCAGCGATCAAATGGACGTTATAGCGGTCGCAGGCCCCGCGCAGGAGTTGCAGGTACACCGGGTCATACATACGCATACTGCCGGCGCACTGCACCAGTGGTTCTATGACCACGGCGCAGGTTTCATCGGCATGCCGTTCCAGCAGTCTTTCCATTTTTTCAAACTGCCGCACGCTGTGATCATGCCAGTTCTCGCCGTTCTCGCGGAGGTAGCAGTCAGGGGAAGGTGCCGACAGTGTTTCCATCAGCAAGGGGCGGTACGTCTTCTTGTACAGTTCCACATTGCCCACGGCAAGTGCGCCGAGGGTCTCGCCGTGGTAACTGTTCTCCAGGGTGATGAACCGGATCTTATCGGGCCGCCCCTGGTTGAGCCAGGCGTGGAAACTCATTTTCAGAGCCGCTTCTATCGCCGATGAGCCGTTGTCCGCATAAAAGCAGCGCTGCAGCCCGATGGGTGCGATTTCCACGAGTCTTTCCGCAAGCATGATGGCTGCTTCATGGGTGAAACCTGCCAGCAGCACATGTTCGAGGGTTTCCAGTTGTTCGCTCAGGGCCGCGGTGATGCGAGGATTGCAATGGCCGAACAGGTTGACCCACCATGAACTGATCGCATCCAGGTATCGCCTGCCGTCGAAATCCTCCAGCCAGACCCCCTTGCCGGAGCGTATCGGGATCATGGGCAGCCATTCATGATCCTTCATCTGGGTGCACGGGTGCCACAGGACGGACAGGTCACGCCTTGCCATATCGCGGTTGTTTGTCATTTCATCACGATACCGGACTGTCCGGATTGCATGCAAACAGGTGCCTGTGCGCAGATGCGATCCGCCATGCCGGCATCATATTAGTCGCGCCGGCGAGGCGCTTCAGGCTTCCGTCAGGTTCAGATTGTTCCAGATCTTCAGAGTGGGTTCCGCGCGGTTCATGGTGTAGAAATGCAGTCCCGGAGCACCCTCTTCCAGCAGGTGTGCGCAGAGCCCTGTCACTACATCCTCGCCAAAGGCTCGGATCGAAGCGAAATCCTCGCCGAAGGCTTGCAGTCGCCTGCGTATCCAGCGTGGAATCTCCGCACCGCAGGCATCGGAGAAACGGGCCAGTTGGTGAAAATTCGTAATGGGCATGATGCCGGGTACCACCGGAATGTCGATCGCATGCTTCTCGCAACTGTCGATAAAGCTGAAGTAGGCGTCCGGGTTATAGAAGTACTGGGTGATTGCGCCGTCGGCGCCAGCGGAAACCTTGCGCTTGAAGTTTGTAATATCCCTCTCCGGGCTGCTCGCCTGGGGATGGAATTCCGGATAGGCGGCGACTTCGATATGGAAATGGTCTCCGGTTTCCCTGCGGATGAACTCGACCAGTTCGTTCGCATAACGAAACTCGCCTGCCTCGACCATGCCGGATGGCATGTCGCCGCGCAGCGCGACCATCCGGTCGATCCCGGCGTCGATATAGCCATTCAGCATTTCGCGGATATTCTCCTGCGTGGAACTGATACAGGATATATGTGGTGCCGCGTCGATCCCGGATTTTACACGGATATCGATAACCGTGTCGTATGTCCGGTCACGGGTGGAGCCGCCTGCGCCGAAGGTTACCGAAAAAAACCGTGGCTTGACGCTGGCCAGTAACCGGCTTGTGGTCTCCAGTTTGGCGATACCGTCGGCCGATTTGGGCGGAAAGAACTCGAAGCTGAACGTGCGCCCGTATTTCTTCTGTGACTCCATATCTCCTCAGCCGGAACCCGCGGGCGGCATTCCCAGCAGTCCTGCTGCTATTGTCTGTGCCGGTAAACCGATGGCCGGATACTGGCATGGATGATTACTCCGGCTGCAGGAAATCAATTGTGGTCCTAGTAGCGGTAGTAATCCGGCTTGTAGGGACCTGCCACAGGGACCTTGATGTAATCAGCCTGTTCCTGCGTGAGTTTGGTGATATGGGCATCGATTTTTTCAAGGTGGAGGCGCGCGACTTTCTCGTCAAGATGCTTGGGCAGCACGTATACTCTGTTCTCGTACTTTTCCGGGTTGTTCCAAAGCTCGATTTGCGCGATGACCTGGTTGGTGAAGGATGCGGACATCACGAAACTTGGATGCCCTGTTGCGCAACCCAGGTTCACCAACCGGCCTTCCGCCAGCACGATAAGGCGCTTGCCGTCCGGAAAGATGACATGATCCACCTGCGGCTTAATGTTTTCCCAGGTGTACTGGCGCAGGCTGGCAATATCGATTTCCGAGTCAAAATGCCCGATATTGCAGATGATGGCTTCATTCTTCATCGCCTGCATGTGGTCGGACGTGATGACGGATATATTGCCGGTGGCGGTCACGAAAATATCGCCTGTGCCTGCCACCTCATCCATCGTGACGACCCGATAGCCCTCCATTGCGGCCTGCAGGGCGCAGATCGGGTCGATCTCCGTAATCCAGACGGTTGCCCCCAGACCACGCAGGGACTGGGCGCAGCCCTTGCCTACGTCCCCGTAACCCAGGACCACGCAGATCTTGCCCGCAATCATGACGTCGGTGGCGCGCTTGATACCGTCCACCAGCGACTCGCGACAGCCATAGAGGTTGTCGAACTTGCTCTTGGTGACCGAGTCATTGACATTGAATGCCGGTACCTTGAGCTGGCCGGCTTCCATCATTTCGTAAAGGCGGTGTACTCCCGTGGTAGTCTCCTCGGACAAGCCCTTGACGTCTCCAAGCAGTTCGGGGTACTTGTCGTGCATGATCTGGGTCAGGTCGCCACCGTCATCCAGGATCATATTGGGACGCCAGCCGCCGGGACCGAAGATGGTCTGCTCGATGCACCACCAGAACTCATCCTCGGTCTCGCCCTTCCAGGCAAACACCGGGGTGCCATTCGCTGCCACGGCAGCCGCTGCCTGGTCCTGGGTCGAGAAGATATTGCAGGAGGACCAGCGAACCTCCGCGCCCAGTTCAGTCAGGGTTTCTATCAGAACGGCGGTTTGGATCGTCATGTGCAGGCAACCGGCGATGCGGGCTCCCTTGAGTGGCTTACTGTCGCGGTATTCCTGGCGCAAGGCCATAAGTCCGGGCATTTCCGTTTCGGCTATCGAGATTTCCTTGCGTCCCCAGTCCGCCAGGCCAAGATCTGCGACCTTGTAATCCGGAGTAATGTTCTCAACGGGTTGTGTTGCCATGCTGTACCTCGCGTAATAATAAAATCGCTATTTACTGTTGTTACGGGCCTGCTGCGTCCCGCAGGACATCGGCCATGTCGGTCTGTTCCCATGTAAAGCCGCTGCCCGTGCGGCCAAAATGACCATAGGCCGCTGTTGCCTTGTAACGCGGCTTGATCAGATCGAGCATCTTGATCAGCCCGCGCGGACGCAGGTCGAAGTGCTGGCGCACCAGTTCCACCAGTCGTTGTTCCTCGATTTTGCCGGTGCCGAAGGTGTTGATGCTGATGGAGGTGGGCTCGGCGACACCGATCGCGTAAGACACCTGGAGTTCACAGCGCTCGGCCAGACCCGCGGCAACGATATTCTTGGCGACATAGCGTGTTGCATAGGCGGCCGAGCGGTCCACCTTGCTGGGGTCCTTGCCGGAAAATGCGCCGCCGCCGTGTCGCGCCATGCCACCATAAGTGTCGACAATGATCTTGCGTCCGGTCAGGCCGCAATCCCCCATCGGACCGCCAATGACAAAGCGTCCAGTCGGATTGATATGGATGTGTTCCTGTGGGCACTGATCCAGCCACTCGGCGGGTAGCACCGGCCTGATGATTTCGTCCATGACCGCTTCGCAGAGTGCGCCCAGGCTGATTTCCGGATCATGCTGGGTCGAAAGCACGACCGCGTCGATGCCCACGGGCCGGTCATTTTCGTAGCGTAAGGTGACCTGACTCTTGGCGTCGGGCCGCAACCAGGGCAGCGTGCCGTTCTTGCGGACCTCTGACTGGCGTTTCACCAGGCGGTGAGAGTAGGTGATCGGGGCAGGCATCAGCACGTCGGTTTCGTTACTGGCATAACCGAACATGAGTCCCTGATCTCCGGCCCCTTGCTCGTGGTCTTCGGTGTCATCCACGCCCATGGCGATATCCTGGGATTGTTTTCCAATGGCGTTGAGAACGGCGCACGAAGCCCAGTCAAAACCGATATCGGAGCTGTTGTAGCCGATATCTCGGATGGTGTGACGCACGATTTCCTCGAGATCCACCCAGGCTGAGGTGGTGACCTCACCGGCAACAATAACCATCCCGGTCTTGACCAGGGTTTCTACCGCCACGCGGGCGTGTTCGTCCTGCTCAAGCAGGGCGTCGAGTACCGCATCCGAGATCTGGTCGGCAACCTTGTCGGGATGGCCCTCGGAGACGGATTCGGATGTAAATGTGTGAAATGTAGACATATGTTTGCTTTAGTTCTAGGTAAATTGACATGGAAGTTTATCTCACACAGGTGATATTTTCATCTGTTCCCATTTTCCCATACAGTGGCCCTTGATCGTCAATTGCCACGGAGACTGAAATGGTCAGCCTGAATACGCCTGTCTGTGAGTTCGGCAAGCCTGCATACGAGTTCTCACTTACCGGTGTGGACAATGAGATCTGGACGCTGGATCGTTGTCGTGGACCGCGTGGGCTGCTGGTCATGTTCATCTGCAATCACTGCCCCTACGTCAAGGCAATCCTCGAACGGCTGTTACGCGATACCCGGGAACTGCGGGAACTGGGAGTGAACAGTGTTGCCATCATGTCGAATGATCCTGCCGTATACCCGGAGGACGGTTTTGCCAACATGCAGGTCATCGCGCAGCGGCATGACTTCCCCTTTCCCTATCTGATCGACACAACCCAGGACGTGGCAAAGGCCTATGGGGCGGTCTGTACACCTGATTTTTTCGGTTACAACAAAGACCTGCAGTTACAATACCGGGGTCGGCTGGATGCCAGCGGCATGCAGACGGCACCCGCTGGGGCCAGGCGGGAGCTGTTTCAGGCAATGACCCTGATTGCGGAGACGGGGCAGGGCCCTGCGGAGCAGATTCCCGGCATGGGTTGCTCGATCAAGTGGCGCGTGGAGGAAACCCGCTAGCATCCCCCGGTTATCTCATAAGCTATTGTTATGGATGGATAAAGTACTTTCCGGCAGGCGTGCGGACCTGGGCAAAGGTGGTATTGCCGTGGCCGCCAATCTGGGGGAGAATATCGCGCCTTGTCCCCAGGGTACATGGGACAGCAGACTGGCATAGGGTCATACCCTTCAATGCCTGAAGAATTTCGATGTGGCTGATACTGGCCTCGGTGCACTGAACAGCGCCGACGGCTTTTTTTTATCACCGGAATCAGCAGGCACTCGATACGGCCGCAAGGGTTGTCGGTGATCCGGCAATCAGCCGACTTAGCCGGACTTGTGTCCAGTACAGGTTTACAGAATTCAAATCAAACAGGAGAAGAACATGGCTCAGCGTAAAGACCTAGCCAATGCGATCCGTGCACTCAGTATGGACGCGGTGCAGAAAGCAAATTCGGGTCATCCGGGCGCACCCATGGGTATGGCGGATATCGCCGAAGTCTTGTGGAATGACAATCTGAAGCACAATCCCGTGAACCCCAAATGGTACGACCGGGACCGCTTCGTCCTCTCCAATGGTCATGGTTCGATGCTGATCTATTCGCTGCTGCATCTCACCGGCTATGACATGACGATCGAGGACCTGAAGCAGTTCCGTCAACTGCATTCCAGGACGCCGGGACATCCGGAGTACGGTTACGCCCCTGGCGTGGAAACCACGACCGGGCCGCTTGGCCAGGGAATAACCAATGCGGTGGGCATGGCGATCGCGGAAAGGTCTCTGGCCGCCGAATTCAATCGCGATGGTCACGAGATCGTGGATCACAACACGTATGTGTTCCTGGGGGACGGCTGCCTGATGGAGGGTATCTCCCACGAGTCATGTTCGCTTGCCGGTACACTTGGGCTGGGCAAACTGATCGCCTTCTGGGATGACAACGGGATTTCCATCGACGGCCACGTGGAAGGCTGGTTTACCGATGACACGCCCAAGCGCTTCGAAGCCTACGGTTGGCATGTGGTCCCTGCCGTCGACGGCCATGACCCCGCGGCGATCCAGAAAGCGATCGACGCTGCAAAAGCGGCTGCCAACAAGCCTTCACTGATCTGCTGCAAGACCACCATCGGCTACGGTTCGCCCAACAAGGCTGGCTCCCACAGCTGTCATGGTGCGCCGCTGGGTGAAGAAGAGGTCGCCCTGACGCGTAAGGAACTGGGCTGGCAGTATGAGGCTTTTGTCATTCCCGAAGATATCTATGCCGGATGGGACGCGCGCGAGAGCGGTGCCACAGCGGAGGCGGCCTGGAATGAGAAATTTGCCGCCTATAAGGCTGCCTATCCGAAGCCGGCGGCTGAATACGAAAGACGCATGGCGGGAGACCTGCCGGCAGACTGGGCCGGCAAGGCAGCGGACTTTATCGCGGCCACCAATGAGAAGGGCGAATCGATCGCGACCCGCCAGGCATCGCTCAAGTCCATCGAGGGATATGCACCGCTGTTGCCGGAGTTGTTCGGCGGCTCGGCGGACCTGGGTTGTTCCAATCTGACGGAATGGTCCGGTTACAAGCCGATGCGGGCCGATACGCCCGACAGCAACTATGTCAATTACGGCGTGCGTGAATTCGGCATGTCTGCGATTGTCAACGGGCTGGCCCTGCATGGGGGGTTCATCCCCTTCGGTGCGACCTTTTTGATGTTTTCCGAATATGCCCGCAACGCCCTGCGCATGGCGGCCCTGATGAAGGTGCAGAGCATTTTCGTGTTCACACATGACTCCATCGGGCTGGGCGAGGACGGTCCGACGCATCAGGCCGTTGAGCAGATTCCCACCCTGCGTCTGATGCCGGGCATGAACGTCTGGCGCCCCTGCGACACGGTCGAGAGCGCGGTTTGCTGGCAAGCGGCCATCGAACGTCGCGACGGCCCTTCCTGCCTGATCTTCAGCCGCCAGAGCCTGCCGTATCAGGTGCGAACCGATGAGCAGATCGCGGCTATCAGAAAAGGCGGCTATGTCCTGAAGGATTGCGACGGTACCCCCGAGGCGATCATCATCGCGACCGGTTCGGAAGTTGCGTTGGCAGTGGGTGCCGCGGAACAACTGGCGGGGAGGAAAATCCGTGTAGTCTCCATGCCGTCGACAACGGTGTTCGATGCCCAGGACGAAGCCTACCGCGAGTCGGTGCTGCCGTCCGCCGTGAGCGCACGCGTCGCTGTCGAGGCCGCGGTTACCGACGGCTGGTACAAGTACGTCGGCATCGGCGGCAAGGTCATCGGTATCAACCGCTTTGGCGAGTCGGCACCAGCCGGGGTCCTGTTCAAGGAGTTCGGCTTCACGGTTGACAACGTCGTGAATGCCGTCAACAGCGTCATTTAACCCGTTTCATTCGCCCCCTGCGGGGGCGAAATTATCTTTACATACCTTTTATACAAACATGCAGGAGAGCGATTATGACTATTAAGGTTGGTATCAATGGCTTCGGACGTATTGGCCGCATGGCATTTCGTGCCATCAGCAAAGATTTCCCCGGTATCGAGGTCGTTGGCATCAACGATCTGCTGGACGCCGACTACCTGGCGTACATGCTGCAGTACGATTCCGTTCACGGTAACTTCAACGGGGATATCTCCGTCGACGGCAACAACCTGATCGTCAACGGCAAAAGCATCCGCCTGACCGCGGAGCGTGATCCGGCCGACCTGGCCTGGGGGGATATCGGCGCCGATCTGGTAATCGAGTGCACCGGTTTTTTCCTGACCGAGGAGACCTGCCAGAAGCACATTGCCGCCGGCGCCAAAAAGGTCGTCCAGAGTGCGCCCTCCAAGGATGGCACGCCCATGTTCGTCTACGGGGTCAACCATCACACCTATGACGGCCAGGCCATCATTTCCGCCGCTTCCTGCACCACCAACTGCCTGGCGCCCGTGGCCAAGGTGCTGCATGACAAATTCGGAATCAAGCGCGGCCTGATGACCACCGTGCACGCCGCCACTGCGACCCAGAAGACCGTTGACGGACCCTCGCAAAAGGACTGGCGTGGTGGCCGCGGTATCCTGGAAAACATCATTCCGTCTTCCACCGGTGCCGCCAAGGCGGTGGGCGTGGTGCTGCCGGAACTGAATGGCAAGCTGACCGGCATGGCCTTCCGGGTGCCGACGTCCGACGTCTCCGTGGTCGACCTGACCTGCGAGCTGACCAAAGAGGCCAGCTACGATGAAATTTGCGCCGCCATGAAGGGTGCCACAGAATCAGGCAGTCTCGTCGGGGTGCTGGCCTACACCGAGGACAAGGTGGTTTCCACCGACTTCCGCGGTCGCAGTACGCCTTCCATCTTTGACGCCGGTGCGGGCATCCAGCTGGATCCGACCTTTGTCAAGGTGGTTTCCTGGTATGACAACGAATACGGTTATACCTGCAATATGCTGCGCATGGTGGAGCACGTATCCAGGTAAATTGTCTGACCCGTTTCCACATTGTCGGGGCCTGGCAGTCTGCCGGGCCCCGATGGTGAGGAGAGTGGTAACTCAGCCTGCAGAGCCATGAGTTGAACCCGTGTTCACCTGATGGCTCTACTATTCTCAGGAGTAAGCAGATATGTCGTTTATCAAGTTGACTGATCTCGATCTTGCCGGCAAGCGCGTATTGATCCGCGCTGATCTGAACGTCCCGGTGAAGGATGGCAAGGTTACATCCGATGCGCGTATCAGCGCATCCATGCCTACTATTGAACATTGCATGAAGGCGGGTGCGAAAGTAATGGTGATGTCGCACCGTGGTCGCCCGGTCGAGGGGCAGGCCGATGAGGAGAACTCGATGCAGCCGATCGCGGATGACATGTCGGCAAAGCTGGGCAGCCCGGTACGTCTGGTCAAGGACTATCTGCAGACCGCCCCACAGGTAGACGATGGCGAGGTGGTGCTGTTCGAGAATGTGCGTTTCAACACCGGTGAGAAGAAAGACGACGAGGCGTTGGCAAAACAATACGCCGCACTCTGTGATGTGTTTGTGATGGACGCCTTCGGTACGGCGCATCGTGCCCAGGCTTCCACACATGGCGTGGGCAAGTTTGCGCCGACCGCCTGTGCCGGCCTGCTCCTGGCAGAGGAACTGGATGCGCTTGCCAAGGCGCTGGCCGATCCGGCCCACCCGATGGTTGCGATCGTCGGGGGCTCCAAGGTGTCCACCAAGCTGACTGTACTCGAGGCGCTTTCCGAGAAGGTCGACCAGCTGGTTGTCGGCGGCGGCATCGCCAACACTTTCCTCAAGGCCACCGGCAGGAATGTGGGCAAGTCCCTGTGCGAAGACGACCTGGTGCCGACGGCGCAGGCATTAATCGAGAAGATGCAGGCGCGTGGGGCCAGCATTCCGATTGCCGTCGACGTCGTCTGCGGCAAGAAATTCGACGCGAACGAGCCGGCGGTGCTCAAGGATGCCGGTGATGTCGAGGACGATGATATGATCTTCGATATCGGCCCGAGATCGGCCCAGGTGCTGGCGGACATCATCAGCAAGGCTGGTACCATCGTCTGGAACGGCCCGGTCGGCGTGTTCGAGTTCGACCAGTTCGGCGCTGGTACGAAGACCGTTTCGATGGCGATTGCGAATGCCGCGGGCTTCAGTCTGGCGGGTGGCGGCGACACGATTGCCGCAATCCAGAAATACGATATCTACGACAAGGTATCCTACATATCGACTGCCGGAGGTGCGTTTCTGGAGTACCTGGAAGGCAAGACCCTGCCCGCTGTGGCCATGCTGCAGGGGCGGGCGAAGTAGCAGCCCGAGGTACGCCCGTTGCCGCTGTGCGGAATGACCTTGTATGCCAAGACGTACAAAGATTGTTGCAACACTTGGCCCGGCGACGGACGAGAAACATGTTCTGGATGGCATGCTGCAGGCCGGAATGGATGTCGTCAGGGTTAATTTCTCACATGGTACCCATGAGGATCACATCCGGCGGGCGGACAGTGTTCGCAACAGGGCGCGCGCGTTCGGACACCAGGTCGGCGTGCTGGCGGACCTGCAGGGTCCCAAAATCCGGATCGAGCGATTTCGGGATGGTCCGGTCATACTTGAGGAGGGCGGCCGCTTCATTCTGGATGCCGGGCTTGCAGCGGATGCGGGAGACAGTGCGCGAGTCGGGGTAACCTACAAGGATCTGCCCTGTGATGTCGGCCGTGGCGATACCCTGTTGCTGGACGACGGCATGCTGGTGCTGTGGGTCGAGGAAGTCAGCGGCAACGAGGTGCATTGCCGTGTCAATATCGGCGGGCGTCTGAGTAACAGCAAGGGCATCAATCGCCTGGGCGGCGGCCTGTCCGCACGGTCGATTACGCCGAAGGATCGGGAGGATATCAAGGTCGCGGCCGCCATGGGCGCCGACTATGTCGCCATTTCCTTCCCGCGCAGCGTGGATGATATCGAAGAGGCCCGTGCCTTGTTGCGCGAGGCCGGTGGACACGGCGCCATCGTGGCGAAGATGGAGCGTGCCGAGGCGCTCGACGTGCTCGAGGAGATTATCGAGGCGGCCGATGCCGTCATGATCGCGCGCGGCGACCTGGGTGTCGAGATCGGCGATGCCGAACTGCCGGGCGTGCAGAAGCGTATTATCAAGGTGGCGCGCGCTCTCGACCGGGTGGTGATTACCGCGACACAGATGATGCAGTCCATGGTTACCAATCCGATACCGACGCGCGCCGAGGTTTTTGATGTCGCCAATGCGGTTATTGATGGGACCGATGCCGTCATGCTGTCGGCGGAAACGGCTACCGGCCACTATCCCGCCAAGGTGATCGAGGCCATGGACCGGATTTGTGAGGGTGCGGAACGCCAGCGCCAGCGCCAGCCCTCCAGCGCTGAGCAGCGCATAAATATCCGTTTCAAAGAGGTGGATGAGGCGATTGCCAAGGCTACCATGTATACTGCCAACAGCCTCGGTGTAAAGGCCATCGCCGCGCTGACCGAGTCGGGGGCAACACCGCTATGGATGTCGCGTATCAGCTCGGGAATCCCGATCTTTGCCATGAGCCGCATCGTGGAAACTCGCAGGAAAGTGACGCTCTACCGGGGCGTCTATCCGGTCAGCTTCGATGTCACGACGCGGGACCACGCGACTGTCAACAAGGAGGCGATCGAGGAACTGGTGCGCCGTGGAGCGGTACGGGATGGAGACCTTGTTATCATTACCAAGGGAGACCTGATGGGTGTGCATGGCGGCACCAATGCCATGAAGATTATTCGTGTGGGTGAACACGATTTCATCGAGCAGTAGATACTGCCGGCAGCAATGCTGTTTCCGGCAGCACGAAGCAGGCTCGGGGAGCCTGTAATTAACTTGAATACATGCAATTGACAATTCATCGTTAGATCTTTTTAAGGAGAAGAAAATGGCCCTGATATCCTTACGCCAGTTACTCGACCACGCTGCTGAACATGGTTATGGCGTGCCTGCTTTCAACGTCAACAACATGGAACAGATGCAAGCCATCATGATGGCTGCTGATGAAACCGACAGCCCGGTCATCTGCCAGGCATCCGCCGGTGCGCGTTCCTATGCGGGTGCGCCTTTCCTGCGTCACCTGATCGAGGCTGCTATTGAGCAATGGCCGCATATCCCCGTCTGTATGCATCAGGACCACGGCGCATCACCCTCGGTCTGTCAGCGGTCCATCCAGCTGGGTTTCAGCTCCGTGATGATGGATGGTTCGCTTGGAGCGGACATGAAGACCCCGATGAGTTACGAATACAATGTCGAGGTTACCTCGCAGACCGTCGCGATGGCGCATGCCTGCGGTGTCTCCGTCGAAGGTGAACTTGGGTGCCTGGGTTCCCTGGAAACCGGCATGGCCGGCGAAGAGGATGGTTCCGGTGCCGAAGGCAAGCTTTCCCATGACCAGCTGCTGACGGACCCGGAGGAGGCCGCCAGGTTTGTCGAGGATACCAAGGTGGATGCCCTGGCCATCGCGATCGGTACCAGTCACGGCGCCTACAAGTTCACGCGTCCGCCGACCGGGGACATTCTTGCCATAGACCGGATCAAGGAGATCCATGCACGTGTTCCGGATACCCACCTTGTGATGCACGGTTCCTCCTCGGTACCGCAGGATTGGCTGAAGATCATCAATGAGCACGGCGGTGACATGGGCGAAACCTACGGCGTGCCTGTGGAGGAAATCCAAGAAGGCATCAAGCATGGCGTGCGCAAGGTGAATATCGACACCGACCTGCGCATGGCCTCAACCGGCGCCATCCGCAAGCACATGCACGACAATCCGTCCAACTTCGACCCGCGCAAATACCTGAAATCGGCCACTGTCGCCATGAAGGGTATCTGCAAAGACCGCTACGAGGCCTTTGGTACCGCCGGGCAGGCATCGAAGATCAGGGTGATCAACCTGGAAGAGATGTTCAAGCGTTATGAAAGCGGTGAGCTGGACCCGACCGTGAAATAGGCATGACATTCTGCGGTACGGAAAAGGCGGCTTCGGCCGCCTTTTTCTGTTGGCACCCCCCTGGCCCAGGTTTCCCACGGGTAGTATTCGTTCGTTTCCTGAAGCCGACAGCTTCGATATTGAGATATGGTTCCTGGCTGTTCAGAATTCGGAGATATATCATCCAGGGACGAGATGCTGCCCGGTGGGGCGCAGAGCGCCAGTAATATATGATGAAGCGTATATTTATATTCCCGTTTCTGGGATTGACGCTTTCGGGCGTTGCCGTCGTGCTTCTGTTGCTGTCGAATTTCTATACCTTCCATCGCCTCGTGGACGAAGAGCCGATTGCCGAACTGCGATTCAGCCGGCTTGGTCAGCAGGCATATGAGGCGGTGCTGCGCTACGGTGATTTTTGCACGCCGGAAAAGTACTTGCTGTACGGCGATCAATGGAGGCTGGATGCCGAGTTTCTCAAGTGGCGGCCCTGGGCCAATTTGCTCGGCTTCGATTCAATGTACCGGATAGACCGGCTTGGCAGCCGCTATCAGGACATTCAAAGTGAGAATTCGGACCTTCACGCAGCCTATGAACTGGTTTCCGGGATGCCGCTGGATCTTACCTCGCTTATCGCGTCTTACGATGGTTATTTCACACCCGTGGATACGCTCTATGGCAGCTCGGTTTACGCAGCCATGGACGATTCTGCCGTGTACCGGGTGTTCCGTGGCCAGTCGGGACTGTTCGTCAGGAAAGACAGCGCAACCCGGGGAACCGGTACGGATTCCGGCTTGACTATCGAGATCGATGCCGCCTGTGCGGATAAGCCCGGCATCCCCGAGCGGCTGGGCCGCTACCTGAAGCGGTATCTCGGCGCAACGCACCGGCACTAGAACGGACTTCTTACCGGCAACCCGGATGCTGGCACCGGACAGACTTGTCCGGACGAACCAGGACCAGGACCCGGATAGGCTGCGGGCCGGTCGTAACTTCACCCCATGAGCCTGTCGGATTCGGGAGTGATCTACTGCGTCGGTGGGCGAGCGCCCCATTTTCCCGACCCTATTCGTCAAATAGCTGCGGCTATATTCCTCAAGCGATCGAAAATATGGCCTCGTCCTCCCTCCTTGCTCGCTACGATCGCCCAAGTCTGACAGTCTCCTTGACGGTTGCCGGGCAACGGATCTTCATTCTCACCTTGTATAACGTATAACCGGTAGGCCCGGGGCCTGCGGGTGCAACATACGGGCTGACCTCGTCGTGTTTTCACGGCGCGCATCGTGGCACCGGGGGTTGCCCTGTAATTTCCATTAAATCAAAGCGGTAAATGCCCGCTACCGGTACTGTTCCTACTGCCGGCATGCTCAATTTATTCACGCTTGATCCGATATCCGTTTGAGAAACTACATCCAGGTTGCCTTGTATGCGGGAGCCTGATTCCTGCATTCATCAAGGAAATCCATGTCGATGACAGTATTGCGGGGCAATGTCGTGGATTCTGACGTTATCGGTATGGATGCCGGAAGTCCTCAAAGCGCTGCTCAGGGAGGGGACGGGATTCGCTGGCAGCAGCTCGAACTCATCTATACGCAGGCTACCGTATCCCTGCTGGTGGCGCTTGCCGGGTCGTTGCTGCTGACCCTGGGGCTATGGAACGTTGCCGATCAGGCCATGCTGCTGCTGTGGTTCAGTGCACAGATTCTGCAGACCTTACTCCGCCTTGCCCTGGTGTACCTGTACAAACAGGCGGATGAAGGACGACGTAAAAAGCATGTCTGGGAGGCTTGGTTTGTAGCTGGTAATCTGATTTCAGGTGTTGTCTGGGGTTGCATCGGCCTGCTGTTCAGTTTTGAGTGGCCGGTTGTATACCAGACCCTGCTGTTGATGGCGTTGACGGGCATTCTCGCCGGTGCAATCTCGGCCTACGCGGCAATTCTCTATTTGTATGCGGCCTTCATGGTCCCCGCCATACTGATCACGACGCAGAACATGCTGATGTATAACAACCCGGTTCAGGACAAGATGGGGCTGTTGTTTGCGCTGTTTGCGGCTGTCCTGTTGGTGATCGCCAGGAACTATAACGCAAGCGTAGTGAAATCGTTGCAATTGCGGCAGGAAAAAACCGGGCTGCTGCATGAAATGATGGCGGCAAACCGGCAGCTGGAATCTGAAGTGAGTACCCGGAAGAGGATCGAGAATGAATTATTAAGGGAACGTCAGTTGTTCACTGAGGGGCCGGTAACCGTGTTTCGCTGGCGTGCCGAGGATGGCTGGCCGATCGAATATGTATCGGATACGGTATCACAATTCGGGTTCGATGCCGCCAGACTGGTGCGGGAGCAGACCAGATACACCGAAATCATACATCCTAACGATCTGTCTCGGGTTCTGAATGCCGAGCTCCAGAAGGGCGATGCCGGTACCCGATTTCTGGAAATCGATTACCGGATTGTCTGCGCCGATGGTGAAGTGCGCTGGGTGTACGATTATACGATTGCGCTCAGGAACACCGAGGGTGAGGTAAGCTACTTTGCCGGATATCTGCTGGATATCACGGAGCGCAAGCATTCCGAATTCGAGCTGGAACAATCCCGGGAGCGTGCCCAGGTAACGCTGCACTCCATAGCCGACGCCGTAATCACCACGGACGTGAATGGCCAGATCGAATATCTCAATCCAAAAGCCGAGGAAATCACCGGCTGGGATTCTGCCATTGCCCGCGGATTGCCGCTGGGACGTGTATTTTGCCTGTTTGATACGGGCAGCCGGGATTTACTGGCAGAACCTGTCGGACACTGTCTGGCTACCGGTGAGACCGTTAAATCCACGGGTGACAAGCTGTTCAAACGTCACGACGGCAGAGAATACACGATCCAGTACTCGGCATCGCCGATACTGATGGATTCAGGAGTTTCACTTGGCGTGATTCTGGTATTTCACGATGTAACCGAAGCCCGCGACTTGGAACGCAAAATCACATACCAGGCTACGCACGACTCGCTTACCGGCCTCATGAACCGGCCGGAATTCGAAGCCAGGCTGGGGTTTGCAATCGAAGCGGCAAGACAGGACGGTGAGGCACATGTACTTTGCTTCATGGACCTCGATCAACTCAAAATCATCAATGATACCTGTTCCCATGAATCCGGGGACAACTTGCTAAAACAGGTTACCGGGACGCTGCAGGGTTGCCTGCAGGAAACGGATATCCTGGCGCGTCTGGGAGGGGATGAGTTCGGGATATTGCTGAAATCCTGCTCGCTGGAGGATGCGGCGGAGATTGCTGGGAAAATACTCAAGGGGGTAAACCTGTTGCGTTTCTCGAGTTGTGAACGGACGTTTGAGATTTCCGCCAGTATCGGTTTGACCCTGGTAAATGCGGAATCTCAATCCGTCACCAATATCATGAGTGAGGCGGATCTCGCATGCTATGCATGCAAGGATCTCGGGGGTAATCGTTATCATGTCTACCAGCCGGGCGATCAGGCCCTGGCAAGGCGGCACGAGGAGATGCAATGGGTATCGAGATTGACGGCCGCGGTCGATTCCGACCGTCTGATCCTGTATTACCAGGAGATCGTGCCGGTGGATTCCGCCCGATTCTGCGGGCGTCATATCGAAGTATTGCTTCGCTTGCAGGACGAACATGGGGGTATCGTCCTGCCGGGCTGTTTTATGCCGGCCGCTGAACGCTACAATATTATAGGTACCATCGATCGCTGGGTAATCAGCAAGGCGTTTGCATGGTTTGACAGGAATCGCGGCCAGGAGTGTCTTACCGGCCTCGAAACACTGGCCGTGAACCTGTCGGGGACCTCTCTCAATGACGGTGGATTTCTGGGATTCGTCAGGAATGAGATCGATAAATACAGCATACCTCCCGAAGTCCTGTGCTTCGAGATCACGGAAACGGTGGCTGTCGCGAATATATATGCTGTCGCTGAATTCATTCAAGAATTGCGCAAGCTGGGATGCCGCTTCGCACTGGACGATTTTGGCAGCGGCCTCAGTTCATTTTCCTATCTCAAAAACCTGCCGGTTGAATATCTGAAAATTGACGGAAGTATTGTCCGGGATATAGATAAGGACACCGTCAATGCCGCCATGGTCAGATCGATACAGCAGCTCGGCAAGAGCATGGGCATAATGACCGTGGCCGAATATGTCGAGAGCGAGGTGGTTCTGCGGATGCTGGCGGAGATCGGTGTTGATTTTGCGCAGGGCTTTGGCATTTCCAGGCCGGCACCGTTGCAGGATATCCACAATATCGCCCGGCATTCCGCCTGACAATCAGCCTCCTAGCCGCTTCACGGCCGGAGGACTGCAGTAACGCAGCGCTTACAACCGCAGCGGCTCTTCATTCAACAGGCCGGCCTGTTCCCGCAAGGCAAGAACGTGTTCTTCCCAGTAGCGGGTTGTATTGAACCATGGAAAGGCCAGCGGAAAGGCCGGGTCATTCCAGCGTCGCGCGATCCATGCGGCATAGTGCAGCATGCGCAGGGTTCGCAAGGCTTCGATCAGGCGCAATTCCCTCAAATCCAGGTCGGAAAATCGCGAGTAACCTTCGACAATATCGGTAAGTTGCACCTGCATTTCCTGGCGGTCCCCGGATATCAGCATCCAGATATCCTGAATCGCGGGTCCTGTGCGACAGTCATCGAGATCCACAAAGTGCGGTCCCGCATCGGTCCAGAGGATATTGCCGGCATGGCAGTCGCCATGAATGCGGATTCCGGCGGGATTACCGGCGCCGGCAAAGATTGCTGTAATCTGCCCGAGCAGGTCTTCCGTCAGGGTGCTGTAGGCTGTTTCCAGATGCGCGGGGATGAATTTCATCTGCAGCAACAGAGTTCGTGGCTGGTGCCCGTAACTGTCAATATCAAGTATGGGCCGGTGCCTGAATACTCCTGCCGCCCCAACGGCATGAATGCGTCCGATCATACTCCCTACCCATTCCCTGGCTTTTCGTGTCTCCAGTTCCGGCCAGTATCCTCCCTGGCGTGGATATAGGGCGAAGCGGTAGCCCCGGTAATGCAGCAGGGTAGAACCGTTGATCCTTAGTGGCATGATCACGGAAATTTCCTGGTCTGCAAGTTCCTGTGCGAAGGCATGTTCCTCGAGAATAGCCGCATCAGACCAGCGTCCGGGCCGGTAGAATTTCGCAATGACCGGGCCGCGGTCGTCAAGGCCGCACTGGTAGACCCTGTTTTCGTAGCTGTTCAGGGCAAGTAGGCGGCCATCCGCCTGCAAGCCGCAGCTTTCAACTGCATTCAGCAGCGTGTCCGGTGATAGCCCGGAATAGTCTTGAGGATCAGGCTCCTGCTGTTCGTCCCCGTAATCCATGCTGGTGATCTCCGCTTCTGGTCGCTTGCGTTGTGAGGCCGTCCCTGCGCATACAGGGATATTCCGACTCGATTTTCAGGTGCTGGTGGGCCACTTTCAGGAAGCGGCATCCCGGCTTTTCCTGATTTCATCGTATGCGGCCTTGATCTTCTGTGTCTTTTCGGTGGCGATTTTGACCATCTCGTCGGGCAGGCCCTTGGCGATCAGTTTGTCCGGATGATGCTGACTCATCAGGCGCCTGTAGGCCGACTTGACTTCGGCGTCGCTCGCATTCCTGTCAACCCCCAAGATTTCGTAGGCGGCACTGAGGTCTATCCCACGCCGTCCGGCTTGCCTGCCGCTTGCGGAGAAGCTGAAGAGATGCTCGATCTCCGCATGAGCGAAGCCGAGTTCCCGGCCGATCTGAAAGATGATTTTCTTTTCGGCTGGATGAAGACGGCCGTCGGCCGTGGCGACCGTTATCAGAATTTCAATGAATATCTGGATCAGATTGCGCCTGCCATGGCATTCTCGTTTGAACTGCGCAAGTGTGTCATGCAGGGGGAAACCGGCCTTTTTGCCTTCGTTGAAAAGCTCGATGGCCGCGCGGCGCTGCCGGGAATCGAGCTGCATGTGTGCCATGATGGATTCTGCCGAGGAAATCTCGTCGCTGGTCACTTTGCCGTCGGCCTTGGCGACGTGCCCCATTATGGAGAATGTGGCCGTGAAAAATGCGGCCTGGACGCGTTCCTGCCGGCCGATTCTGAATGCGGCCTGCTCATCCGGGAGTCGTATACCGCGGTCGAAGTTGCGGCCCAGCGCGGCACCCAGCAGCGCGCCCAGCGGTCCGCCGAACATGTAGCCCAGCGTTCCGCCCAGCAATGTTCCCCACCAGGACATTGGCTACTGATCCATTATGTACAATTGCATCGTGGATTCTGCAGGCGGGTGCATTCCGAAATTATGCGAGTCCTGTCGTACAGGGAAGTTACTTGAATGCCGGCAGGGGCGTGGATATGTACCAGGAGTTCTGTTCTTCATCATAGTGCCATACCTGATTGTCGGTCAGTGTCATCTCCTTCATATTGGCTTCGTCGTAATAGGATATCCGTACCGCGATATAAACAGTGGATTTATCATCCGAAGGGATGGTGTTGAGTGTTTCGTACCCGGTGATCTTGATGTGTTCAAGCTTCTTCGGGTTCATGCCGGGAACGGCCGGACCTTCATATCTGCGCAGGCTGTTTGCGCCCGCAAAGTCCGCCCAGCGCATGGTGCTCTCGTAATAATAGACCGCTTTTTCGAGGCCGATCGATTTCTTGCTGTCGCCGATTGCTGCACATGCCTGAAGAGACATGATTGTGAGAGCAATGATGATCCGGTTCATGGTGTATTCCGCGCAGTCGGTTTCCGCCAGTCCGGCTCATTATAACCAAGCCGGACCTGGTACATAACGGGGTACGCTTGTTCGGGTGATATTGCCAGTGTGGCGGCACCGGCAAAAAACAGGGAGGCCGCTCCCGGGAGCGGCCTCCCTGCATGGCCGGGGGGCATGCTTAAATCTGGCGGCGGCCTGCCCGCATGATAGAAGCCATGAGCCGTTCGACGTGCCGGGCAACGGTATCGCGAGCCTGCAGCGCATTCTGCCAGGCGGTTTCCATATGGCTGACCTGGAGAAGATAACGGTCCAGTTCGGCTTTGAGTGCTGCCAGTTCCTTTTCCAGGATGGAGACCCGTTTTTGCGCGATATCCCTTGCCTGCAGCGCCGCATCTCTTTCCTCTGCGAGCCCCCCAGCCGGTGCTCCCGTCTTTTCGACGTCAGTGGTCCCTGTGATTGCCGGTTCAGGATTTTCCGGACTAAAATCCACTGAATTTTCAATGTTCGTCTCTGCGAACAAGCAGAATACATCCGTAGGTACGCCCTTGTTGAGCCCACCTTCGAGCACACAGACATCGAGATTGCGCTGGCTCAACAGGAAAGCGGCGGCTGCGCTTCTGCGGCCGGTATCGCAATACACGACGTAGCGCTTGCCGGGAACCAGGATGGGCGCCTTGTCGCGGATCATCGACAGCGGTACGTTGATGCTGCCTTCGAAGGCGTAGTTCGCATGTTCTTCCTGGAGGCGTACATCGAGCCAGAGGTCGCCATTCCTGACCGCCTCGACTGCCAGGTCGTAGTCGATGTAATGCAGCAACGGTTTCTTCAGGAGTTCCTCGAAATCCTGTTTGGATAACCGCATCAGGATGCCGTCCGTCAGCATGGTAACCGTGGCATTGCGCGGGTTTTCGGATACCAGCGCCTCTTCGCCGAAACAGTCACCATTGGAGAGTTCCGCCAGTGGTATTTCCCAGCCCCTGCCGGAGGCCAGTCTGGTAACCGAGCAACGGCCTTCGCGGATGATGTAGAAATAGTCGCCGCTATCGCCCTCGCGGATAACGATCTCGCCGGTCTTGACGGGGACGGACTGAAGTTTTTTCAGCATCCGCTGGATATCCGTGGGGGTCAGCTTGATGAATGCCTCGGATTTCAATACGCGTGTCAGCCAATCCTTGTCACTATCGGGATCCGGGCCTCCGCTCCCGGTTTCCGCGGACTGGTCGAGAGTCAGCATCACGTCGAGCAGGGTGGAGTCAATACTGGCAATGACCGCGTTGGTGGCTGCCCTTGCCGTTGTGATGCGGGGCTGCTGGTTGGCAATGGGGTAGCGGGCGGGAGTCGTACCTGCCGAGAGCACCCCCGTGACATTGCCATGTGCATCGATGAAGTTGATGACTCCGTCCAGGAGATAAATAGACTTGTTGTCCCTGTCACCCCTGGTGAACAGGTAGCTGCCGGAACTGATATCCTCGATCGCCAGACTGCCCGAGATTTCCCGGTAGCGATCTTCAGTGAGTCCGTTCAGCGGAATGAGTTCCCGCAGGATATCCCCGCCGCTGATGTTGTTTCCCTCTTGAATGCGTGCCTTCATAATGCTTTCCGAATGTGACTCAGGTCTCAGTTGATCCAAACGCTGGATGTCATTGTTTGTATCGGCGAAGTTTTCTGTTTATTCACTTCCTGTGAGCCGGGATCCACCGAGCAGTACCACCTGCAGGCCGGCATCGTAGGGCGGTATCCGATGAATGATCGGGGTCAGCGGTGCTTATTCGTGATATTCGCCGGGCGGAGGTAGTATTTTTCGGAGATAGGTCACGCCTCCGAGTAGTGACATCTGCTGCAGGATGTGTGCACGCCTGGCCAGGACGTACGCTGAAGGCCTGTCGGCATGCAGACGCAACGGGTTGGGAAGAATCGCGGCAATGAGTGCAGCCTCTTCCTGGCTGAGTTCGGTCGCGGATTTGCCGAAATAATGACGTGCCGCCGCCTCGATGCCGAATGTCTGCGGGCCTGTTTCGGCGATGTTCAGATAGACTTCCAGGATACGCTGCTTCGGCCAGAGGAGCTCCAGCAGCGCGGTGAACCAGGCTTCCAGGGCCTTGCGCAGATAACTGCGTCCCTGCCAGAGAAACAGGTTCCTGGCAACCTGCTGGGTCAGCGTGCTGGCACCGCGCAAACGGCCGCCACGCGTGCTGTCTTCCACCGCATCCCGTATCGCCTGCAGGTCAAAGCCCGCATGATAAGGAAATTTCTGGTCTTCCGCTGCCACGACCGCAAGGGCTGCCGCCGGGGCAATGCGTACCAGCGGAACCCACCGGTAGTCCGGATCCTGTCCTGCAAACAGCATGCGCTGCAGCATGACCGCCGATGTGGGGGGTGTGATCCAGCGCAAGGTGATAACAGGAAGCAGGCTGAACAGCAGGCAGGCCGCCAGTACCAGGAGCAGCCAGCGCCGCAAGCGCTTCACCCGAATCTTGTACCGGGCCTTCACCCGGCGGTGCCATTTCCGCTTCATAGGCGGCATTATCCCTGTATTTTCCAGGGGTATCAGTATCTGTCACGATGCCGGTTGGTAGGCCGCGGGTGGTATAGTCAGCCGGTCTTAATGAGGACGGGTTCCACCTCGCAGGCAGGACAGGTGCAGCATGGCGATCAGCGTCTTTGATCTTTTCAAAATTGGTATCGGGCCATCCAGTTCCCACACGGTGGGCCCGATGCGTGCGGCTGCGCTGTTCAGTCACGCTCTGGTGCGGGCACGGTCGACCGCCGCTGTTGCTCGCATACAGGTCGAACTGTTCGGCTCCCTGGGTGCGACGGGCAGGGGGCATGGCACCGACAAGGCGATCATCCTCGGGCTGGAGGGTGAGGAGCCCGAGACGGTGAATACCGATGCGATCCCGGCCCGCCTGCAGCAGGTGTTGACCGGGGCCATGCTATACCTGCCGGATGGGACGCCGCTGGCATTCGACACGCAGAGGGATCTGGTTTTCCACCGTCGCAGGGTGCTGCCCTACCATCCCAATGGCATGCAGTTTGTTGCCTGGGACGGGGCGGGAAAGATCCTGGCACAGAAAACCTGTTACTCCGTCGGCGGTGGTTTTGTGGTGAACGAACAGGCAGCCGGTGCTGACCGGATTGTCGAGGACCGCACGTCACTGCCATACCAATTTCACAGTGCGGCGGAATTGCTGGCCCATTGTGCGGAGAGCGGCCTTTCGATCAGCCAGATCATGTTGAATAACGAGGGTGCCTGGCGTAGCGAATCCGAGATACGCGACGGCCTGTTGCATATCTGGGGGGTCATGCAGGCCTGCGTGGAGAGCGGCTGTCGTACCGAGGGGATATTACCGGGCGGGCTGAAGGTCAAGCGGCGCGCCGCACGGCTGTATCGCCAGCTGACCAACGAAAAGGAACTCGATGGGACACCGCTGGGGACCATGGACTGGGTGAACCTGTTCGCGCTGGCAGTGAATGAGGAAAACGCGGCGGGCGGAAGGGTGGTCACGGCGCCGACCAACGGCGCCGCCGGCATCATTCCCGCCGTGATGCACTACTTCTGGAAATTCTGTCCCGGCTACAGTGATGAGGGGATCGTGCGTTTCCTGCTGACGGCCGCAGCCATCGGCATACTCTACAAGGAAAATGCCTCGATCTCCGGGGCCGAGGTCGGATGCCAGGGGGAGGTGGGTTCAGCCTGTTCCATGGCCGCGGCAGGCCTGACGGAGGTGCTGGGGGGAACCCCCGCACAAGTGGAGAATGCCGCCGAAATCGCCATGGAGCACAATCTCGGACTGACCTGTGATCCGGTCGGTGGCCTGGTTCAGGTTCCCTGCATCGAACGCAATGCCATGGGTGCAGTGAAGGCCATCAATGCTTCGCGCATGGCCTTGCGCGGGGACGGGACGCACTTCGTTTCCCTCGACAAGGTCATCAAGACCATGCGGGATACCGGCGCCGACATGAAGACCAAGTACAAGGAGACGGCCCGTGGCGGACTCGCCGTTAATGTCATCGAATGTTGATCAGGCAGGGCTTCATTACCAGCCGATCAGCCTGCGGCTGCCGGTTCCCGCGAGTCCCCGGATTATCCTGGCCAGCAGCAGGCTGGCCAGCGTGACCAGCAGGGTCAGTAACGCCCAGGTCAGCCCTGCGGGCATGACGAACGGGACCTGTGCACGCACCAGGCCCGAAACATACAGCATCCACGGATGCAGGAAATAGATGGCGAAACTCGTACCTGCCAGTTCCCCGATCAGCGGTACCCGGGTGTGTTCAAAACGCTCAAGGAATACCATGAAGAACAGACAGAGACAGATTTTCTGCAGCAGCATGATATCGAATCCCGCGTACCGCAGCGGTGGTTTGTGGAAGTTGCCGAGTTTGTTGTAGACCAGCACCTGCAGTATGGCAAGGGATACTACCGCCAGGAGCAACAGCCACTCCCTCCCTAAGAGGCGGGCAAGGATACGCTCCCGGTGAATCGAGCACATCATACCGAGGATATAGACCGGCGTGAAGTAGACCACCGACTGTAGCACGGAAATGTTGTCCACCGGGCGCTGCAGCAACACCGCCACCAGCAGCAGCACAAGTAAGATGCCCGACTGCACGCGCAGCGGCAGTCCGATGATCCGGGCATGCAGCGGCGAGAGCAGAAAGGTGATCATGATAAACGGTATGTACCAGTACGCAGGCAGGATGCGTCCCGTCCACAGGTACAGCAGCGCCGGGCGCAGGTATTCATGCCAGAATCCCTCCTCACCGCTATAGAAGTACTGCGGGTATGGCGGCCTGTCCAGGTACACCGCGAAGTATAGGAAGCCCAGGGTCGCCAGGAAAAGATAGGGCACCAATATATTGCCTGCCTTTTTGAGTATGAAGCGGCGATATTCGAAGCGGTTGTAGAAGATATGGTGGAACAGGAAACCGGAGATGAAGACGAACAGCGCGGTGCCGCCCTGGATGAGGTTGGCGATGACCTTCTCCGTGAAGCTGTGGCTGGTCCAGCCGCTTACCCAGTAGCAATGTCCGGCGACGATGAACAGGATCGCGATACCGCGAAAGTAGTTGAAGGAATGCAGAAACACGCCAGGATTACAGGCTTGCTGTCATTACCTGACCGCCACGGACTGGATGACCGCGATACGGCCCTCCTGCAGGTTGCGGATCAGGTTCTCGAACTTGGGCAGGGCGCTGTCCCCCATCAACAGGTGCAATCCGAGCGGCGCCGGACCCATGGCGTTGAACTGAGCGACCGCTTTTCTGAACCAGGCCAGCGAGTCCGCACTGCGATCTTCCCAGTCGAGTACTTGCAGCCCGGCGTCCGCGAGGATGTCCGGCAGCGTGTCGACATCCGCCAGGAAGCCGATCGATGGTTCACTTGCCCAGGGTACCGGGTAGTGTGGTTCGTTGCCGTTCCTGCTGAAGATGTCGTGAAACAGCAGTCGTCCTCCGGGCTTGAGCACGCGGGCGATTTCCCCGTAAAACGCAGCCTTGTCGGCTATGTTCATCTGCACGTGTTCCGTCCAGACGATGTCGAAGCCGGCGTCGGCAAAGGGGAGTTCAGTGGCGCTGCCGTGATGAAACTCGACCCGGTGCGCTAGGCCGGTACGCTGCGCCAGCGCCGAGGCGACCTCGATATAGTCACGGGTCAGGTCGATGCCGACGACATGGCAGCACCGTTCTGCCGCCAGGTAGCGGGCGGAGCCACCGATACCGCAGCCGACATCCAGTACGCGCATGTCCGGCCCGATCCCCGCCCGTGCGGCGAGTTCCATGGTCGCTTCGCGGCCGCGGATGTGGAATTCATCTACCGGGGCGAGATCCGCCGGTGCCAGATTGTCGATGTCACCCCCTGAGGCGGCCACGGCGTCGAGAATGCCTTCCAGCAGGTCAGGCCGGCCATAATGCTGTTCGACGTTCAGGGGTGCATTACCCGGCATGCCGGCATTTGCCGGCGTCAGGCCGCTCCGGTCTGTCGCCGCCGGCCACGCAAGGCATTGTGCATTTCCAGGAGAGTGCTTTCCGTGGCATGCCAGTCGATGCAGGCATCGGTGACGGACACGCCGTATTTCAGCTCTGCCGGCTTTTCCGGGATCGGCTGGTTGCCGGCATTAATGTTACTTTCGATCATCAAGCCGATGATGGATTTGTTGCCTTCCAGTATCTGGTTGGTCACGTTTGCCGCCACCAGCGGTTGCAGGGCGTGATTCTTGCTGGAGTTCTCGTGGCTGCAATCCACCATGATGTACGGGCACACCCCCGACAGCTGCAGTTCCTGTTCACAAATGGCGATGTTGACCGAATCGTAGTTGGGCTTGCCGTTGCCGCCGCGCAGGACGATATGGCCATATCGGTTGCCGGCCGTGCTGACGGTGGAGACCTGGCCGTCCGGATCGATGCCCAGAAAATTGTGCGGGTGGATCACCGATTTCAGGGCATTGATGGCAACGGACAGGCTGCCGTCGGTCCCGTTCTTGAAACCGACGGCACAGGACAGGCCGCTGGACATCTCCCGGTGCGTCTGCGACTCGGTGGTACGGGCACCGATGGCGGACCAGGAGATCAGATCCTGGATGTACTGGGGCGAGATGGGGTCGAGGGCCTCGGTTGCCAGCGGCAGGCCGAGTTCGGACAGTTCCAGCAACAGGTGGCGCGCGATGTGCAGGCCCTCCTCGATTTCGAAGGAACCGTTCAGGTGGGGGTCGTTGATCAGCCCTTTCCAGCCGACGGTGCTGCGGGGCTTTTCGAAATAGACCCGCATGACCAGGAGCAGGGTGTCGGCGACTTTGTCGGCGAGGTCCCTGAGACGCCTGCCGTAGTCCATGGCGGCAGCCACGTCATGGATCGAGCAGGGACCGACCACGATGAACAGACGCTCGTCCTTGCGCTGCAGGATACGCTTGATGGTCTCCCTGCCGTGGATGACCGACTGACGCGCAGGTTCGGAAATCGGCAGGCGTTGCTTCAGTTCCCTGGGCGTGATCAGGCGGGAACAGGAGATAACGTTGAGGTTCTCGATCTGTTGCTCTGTCATGTCTGTACCAGTCGCTCCGTCTGGTCCGCGGAAACGGCATGCCTTGGCGTGAGCAGATGCACTATCTTAGCATTCCATCCGGTCTATCGCAGGCGATATCAATGACTTGATGTCCGTGCAGTATACCGGGCAGGTTACCCGCGGTACGGAGTCTCATGGTCATCGCGAACCAGGGTGATATCGCGGGCCGGTAAATTTCTCACTGAATGCTCCGAATAAACCGCGTTGTGGATTGTTCCGCGGGGAAGTCCAGTCGATGATGTATGGCAGGCGGCTTCTTAAAGGCAGGACACAATGAGCTATCACAGACCGGCATCTCCATGGATCGGCACGGTCGATCTGCATGACTTCGACGCCGGGGTGCTGGCCGCTTCAAACGAACAGCCGGTTCTGGTCGACTTCTGGGCCGAGTGGTGTTCTCCCTGCCGGGTCATTGCACCGGTACTGGAACGTATCATCGGCGAATTCGGTGGAGCGGTCCGCCTCGTAAAGCTCGAAGTCGATGCCGGGGAGAACATGAAGCTGGCCGGGCATAACCGGGTGCGCGGTTTCCCGACGATCATTCTGTTCTCGGAGGGCGAGGAGCAGGGCCGCTTCAGTGGTGCGCGCCCGGCGCCGTACATCCGCTCATTCATCGAACATCACCTGTACGGCTAGTTTCCTGGTCCGGACCGCACACCGGCCGGTGGGAGCCGGATGCCGGAAATGTTGCCTGCGTCACATTTAACTTTTTGAAATAAAAAGCAAACCACTTCACGCATTGGTATCTAAAGGGATCTTGGCGGGTGTCGATAGACTCATAAATCAGAAATTACTAATTTACTGAATTTATTAATTACTCGCTAAAGGAGATACCGTCATGTACTGGGATGCCCTGACCGAGACGGGCGTAATTGCCTCGATTGTACTGGCTGCAATTGCCTTCTATCTGGTCCTGCGGGAGCGGCCAGCCGTGAATCATCGTGAGGTCTTGGAGACGCCGCCGGGCCGTACCGTCAACGAGGACTGGCTGAGCGCATACTGACAACCGCCCCGCACACGTGTGGTGCGTTGATCAGCTGGGTAGTTGCCAGATTTCAATCCCGCCAGCAGCGGCTGAGCGTGACTATTTGTGTTCCTTGGCGAACAGTGTCCACACCGTATCCAGTGCGAATTCGGGAGTGTCGGCCGGAAACTGCAATACGGGTCCGGTGACTTCCTCGCGGACGACGGATTCCACGATCACCTTGTCACCGATGACCAGGCGAGCCTTCTTGCCGATATTGCCTTTGGTAAAACGGGCGAGTTCATCCCGTTTGGCCTGTGTCAGGACAGCCATGACGTAACTGCCGGACTCGGGGTTGATTTCGATGGTGGCGCGAACGGCATCCCCCTTCTTCAGTACAAGGGTCGGAACCGAGGTGGACTCCGCCCGGGCGAGGCCCGCCAAGGCTAGCAGGCCGGCCATCATTATTAGTATCAGCCGCATTTCATATCTCCGTTTCCGGCGGTTAAGCAACAATCTGAACCCCTAGTTTACAACCTCGCAGGCGAAGTAACAGGTATCCGTACCAGGCACCGGGACCCGCCCTAAAGATCGCGTATTACCTGCAGCATATCCAGAGTCGTGACGATTCCGGCCAGGCGGCTGTCTTCAGTCACGAAAACGCGGTGGATTCGCCCCTTGATCATGGTCTCGGCCACATCCTGCAGGAATGCGTCCTTGTTCACCTTGAAAATCATGGGGGTCATGATATCGCTCACACGGACCGAGGATTCCGCCTGGGTGTGGAATACCCGCAGCTCTTCATGGCTTATGTGGCGTTCAAGCTCGTAGAGATAGACATCGTGGGTGTCGCGGTTACCGCCATGGCCGTTGCTCATGCTGTGCTCACGCACGATATCGGTCAGCGAAACCACGCCGATCAGCTCATCACTCCGCGTCGTAACCGGTGCCCCGGAGATACTGTTGTCGACGAGAAAGTCCGCCAGCGTTTCCAGTGACCAGTCCGCCTCGGCAGCCAGCACCTGGCGCTGCATTACATCCGCTACCGTCATCTCCCTGACCTGTTCCGCTGTATAAGTCATTTGCTCTTCATTCCCCGGGTTCATTAACAATGATCGAATCGCCTCAGCCGGACAGGGCTGCCGCTAAAAAGGGCCATATTATAAGGAAAGTCAGCAGCGTTGGGGAAATTTCAGTGCCTGAATTCGGGTGTTATTCCATGGGTTCCTGGTGCGCTCCCGTTGCAGGGTAATGCACCGCGAGCCAGATGGTTTCCCCGTCGGGCGTGGTCCAGTCGACCCGGTGTTTCCAGTGGGCCGGCAGGTCGAGGTAATCCCCTGGCCGCAGTTGCACGCAGGTCCCGTCCGCGAAGGACAGGCGTGCCTCACCCCGCAGCACGATCACCCATTCATGTTGTTCCTGGTCATACCAGCCCGAAGCGGGGGAGCTGTGCCCCCGCGAGATGATCCTCTCGATCTTCACCGCCGCGTCGCCGGTGAGTTGCTCGATGACCTCCTGTTTCAGAACGGCCGGGACGGCGGCGTATATATTTTTCACTTTCATGGACCCAATTATCCTTGATAGCAGGCCTCATGGTTGGTTGGGCTGAACAAGGTGTAGCCCAACGGTCGCATTTGTTGATACCCCGTGTTGGGCTGTGCAAGCTCAACCTACCATCAGGTTGGGGTGCCAAAGAATAAAGCCCCTCGTGGAGGGGCTTTCAGGCTTCGTGTTTTGCTTGCTATGGTTATTTGGAGGCAATCTCTTCCAGCTGCTTGGCCTTGATTAACTGGCCGTCGAGTCCTGCCTCCTTTCCGCTCGTGCCATAGGCGACGCTCATCAGCGTGGAGTAGTACACGACCGGCATCTTGAAGTTGGTCTTGTACTTCTGGTTGATATGGTTCTGATAGACCTCCACGTTCATCTGGCAGACCGGGCAGGGCGTGACGATCATGTCGGCGCCGCCATCATAGGCCGATTCGATGATGTCCTTGATCAGGGCCTGGCTCTTCTCCGGCTCGGAGAACGCCAGCGCGCCGCCACAGCAGGACACTTTCTTGTCGTATTTCTCCACCGGCTCGGCGCCCATGGTCTCGACCAGCTTGTCGAGATACTTCGGGTTCTCGTAGGACTCGCCGTCGATGCCGAAGGGGCGGTTGGTCTGGCAGCCGACATAGCCTGCGATCTTCATGCCGTACAGCGGCTTTTTCACGTGCTCGCCGAGTTCGTCGTAGCCGATATCCTCGATCAGCACCTCGACCATGTGGCGCACCTTCTGGTTGGCCTCGACCTTAAGCCCGGCCGCGGCCAGCGCCTCGTTGGTCTCCGCCATGAGCTTGTCGTCCTGGTGCAGGCGCTCCTGGGTTTCCTTGGTGGCGAGCCAGCAGGCCGCGCAGGTGGCAACGATGTCCTTGCCGGGATTTTCCTTTTCGGAGATCGCCATGTTGCGCGCCGATAGCGCCAGGCGCGGCAGCTCGCCGCCGCCGGCGTAGCCGATGGAGGCCGAGCAGCAGTTCCAGTCGGGAATCTCGTTGAGTTCGATGTCCAGCGTCTTGCACATGCTGTTCACCGAAGTCATGTAGTTGGACGCCGAGGCCGCCTTCTGTGAGGAACAGCCGGGATAGAATGAGTAGGATTTCTTAGCCATGATTCAATTCCTCACTTGCCAGCCACGGGTACGCGTGCTGCCTCGAGTTCTTCCGCCTTTTTCAGGATGGCCTGCAGGCCCTTGGCGTCCTTGCATTTGTGGCCGCCGATCAGTTCCATCGGGCTGAGGCGTTTGGTCATGTACATGCCCAGACCGATGTCCTTCATCTTCAACGAGGTCTTGATGCCCTCGCCGAAACCGTTCATGAAGTACAGCGCCAGGCCCAGCTTCAGCTCGTTGACGCGGCCGGTCATCGTCAGATTGTTCCAGAACAGTTGCGCGAACTTCTGGGTCGGCTGGTTCTTCGGCGCGATGCCGAGGCGCTTTGCGTAGTGCGCAAGGCCGTGCATGATGTGCGTGATCGGCAGCTCGCGCGGGCAGCGCACGATGCAGTTGTAGCACGAGGTGCACATCCACATGGAATCCGACTGCAGTACCTCGTCGCGCTTGCCGGCGCGGATCATCATGAAGATTTCCTGCGGCGGATGTTCCCAGTGCGGACCGAAGGGGCAGGAGCCGGAGCACACGCCGCACTGCATGCACATTTTGACCCATTCGCCTTCCTCAACGTTCTCCTCCACTTCGCGGAGAAAATTGTTGCGGTAGCGTTCTACCATCTGTGTGTTTGCATCACTCATCAGTTTTCTCCTCGAACTAGAACTTGAACGGGCTCATGCCGACCTGTTCGATGGTCGCGGCCATGTCGTTGATGAGCTGCGGCGCCCGGGCGATGTCGGTGATGGCGACCTCGTAGGTGGCGACGCGTTCCTTTTCCAGGTTGAGCTGGGTCATCGTGTCGTCGATCTTGCTCATGCGGTAGTGCGCCATTTCCGAGCCCTTCACGAAGTGACACTGGTAGTTCTCGCCCTTCTGGCAGCCCATCAGGATGATGCCGTCGTAGCCGCTGTTGAGCGCGTCGGTGATCCAGATGGTGTTCACCGAGCCGAGGCAGCGCACCGGGATGACGCGGGCGAACGGCGAGTAGTGGTTGCCGTTGCGGGCGCCCATATCGAGCGCCGGGTAGGCGTCGTTCTCGCAGGCCAGCACCAGGATGCGCGGCTTCTCCTCAAACTCGTCCGGGATCTCGATGTTCTTCAGCTGCTGGCCGACGGTTTCCACCGAATAGTTCTTGAAGGAGATCACGCGCACCGGGCAGGCGCCCATGCAGGTGCCGCAGCGGCGGCAGCGCGCCTCGCTGAACTGCGGGTAACGCTGCTCGTCCTCGTCGATGGCGCCGAAGGGGCATTCCACGGTGCAGCGCTTGCACTGGGTGCAGCCTTCCTTGCGGAACTCGGGGAAGGACAGGTCGCCGGAGCGCGGGTGTGCGGCGCGGCCGAGCTTGGCGTTCTCCAGGGCCTGGATGGCCTTCAGCGCAGCGCCGGTGGCGTCGTCCTTGGCCTGCGCCATGTCCATCGGACGGCGCACCGGGCCGGCGGAGTAAATGCCGGTGCGGCGGGTCTCGTAGGGGAAACAGATGAAGTGCGAATCGTTGAAGCCGTACTTCAGGTGCGGCAGGTCCGGCCCCTGGCGGTAGTCCAGGTTGAGAATGGACGCGACCTTGACCTCGGGTACCAGATTGTCCAAATCGATTTCCTCTGCTTCCGCCGTGACCGGCAGGTCAATATCGACGCCGGAGTTCGGCACCTGGCCGGTGGCGAGCACCACCAGGTCGGCGCTGTCGGTGATTTCCTCGTCGAGGATCAGGTCCTTGAACTTGACCTGCAGACCGCTGCCGTTGCTCGTGACTTCGCTGACCTTGCCCTTGGTGAAGATCACGCCCTTCTGCTGGCCGCTGCGGTAGAAGTCCTCGCCGCCGGCGCCTGGTGTGCGCAGGTCGCTGTAAATGAGCACGGTGTCCACGGCCGGGTTCTGGTCCTTGAAGTACATGGCCTGCTTGATGGAAGTCAGGCAGCAGTGACCTGAGCAGTAGGGCAGATGGCCTTTCTGGGTGGAACGCTGGCCGGCGCACTGCACGAATACGACCTTGCCGACTTCCTTGCCGTCGGAGGGGCGCTTGATCGGGCCGCCGTTGGACTCGATGGTCATCTTCTCCAGCTGCTGCTGGTCTACCACGTCCGGGCTCTTGCCGTAGCCCAGCTCGGGCAGCTTGCTGGCGTCATAGGGACGCGCACCGGAGGCCATGATGATGGCGCCGAAGTTTTCTGTGGTGGTGGAGCCGGATTCCGTCGAGATGTCGGCGGAAAAACATCCCGGGGCACCACTGGTCTTGGTGATGGTGGCGTTGAGTTGCACGGTGATCCTGCTGTCCGCCTCTATCTTTGCGATCATCTCCGCAATGCCGGTGTCTTCCGGGTCGACATACGGCGCGTGTTCCGGAATACGCTTCCAGGCGGGATTACCGCCGAGCGCGCCGCTCTTCTCCACCAGGGTGGCGGGGTAGCCGGCCGCGGCCGCCTCGATGGCGGCGGTCATGCCGGTGACGCCGCCGCCCACGACCAGGATGCTGTTGTTACTGGCGGCCTTCGCGTTCTTCTCCGGCGGGGTCATGTACTTGACCTCGTTGCAGCCCATGCGCACGTAGTCGGCGGCCATCTCCTGGGTGAGCTCGCGGGATTCGTCGTCGTCCGGGCGCACCCAGATGACGCCTTCACGCAGGTTGGTGCGGCCGATGGCGACATTATCGAAGTTGAACGCCTCGGTCTTGGCGCGGCGTGAGCAGGCCATGATGGCGACGCGGTTGATACCCTCGTTGTCAATGTCGCTCTGGATCATGGCGACGCCTTCGGCGTTGCACAGGAAGTCGTGCTCGCGCACCACGCCGGCCTTGCCTTCGCGCTGGGCGATGGTCGCCAGTTCGCTGCAGTCGAGGCGTTCGCCCAGGCCGCAGCCCTTGCAGATGTAGGCGCCTATCTTGATTTCGTCAGCCACTGTTTAACCCTCCGTTCCGGCGACCCGGTTCACGACCTGTATCGCACGCAATGCACTTGCCGTAGCGTTTTGTACCGCGCGGTTCACGTCCAGCGCGTCGCTTGAACAGCCGGCCGCGAAGATGCCACCGTTCGCCTCGTCAGCCTCGATGAAGCCGTGCTCGTTGACGCTGACCGCAATGGGGAATTCGTCTTTCGCTACGCTGGGTTGCATGCCGACGGCAAGCACCACCAGTTCGTGCGGGTTGCTGTAGCGGTGATAGCCCTCGGTGTCCACGCCGCTCAGGACCGGGTTGCCGGTGGCCTTGTCCTCGGTGATGCTGGCGACCTTGGACTTGATGAAGGTGACGTTCCCGTCGGCCTGCACGTTCTGGTAGAAGTCGTCAATGCGGTCGATGGCGCGGATGTCGATGTAGTAGACGCTCGCCTTGAAGTCATCATGATACTGTTCGCGCAGGTAGGTGGTCTGCTTCAGGGTGGCCATGCAGCAGATGCGCGAGCAGTGCTTCAGGTGGTTGCGGTCGCGCGAGCCGGCGCACTGGATGAAGGCGACGTCCTTGGCCTCCTTGCCGTCGGAGGGGCGCAGGATCTTGCCGTTGGTCGGGCCGAACGGGTCCAGCATGCGCTCGAACTCCACGCTGCTGATGACGTTGTCGTAGCGGTCGTGGCCGTAGGGCTGGATCTTGTCGGCATCGTACGGCTGCCAGCCGGTCGCCCAGATGATGGCGCCGACGTTCAGGGTGGTCTCGCTCTCCTGCATGTCGAGATCGACGGCGTCGTAATTGCAGGCGGCCTTGGCCTTGTCGGCGTTCTCGGTGCCGATGATGCGCGGATCCAGCACGTAGCGCTGCGGATAGGCCATGTTGAACGGGAGGTAGGCGCCCTTGCGGGTCTTCATGCCGTAGTCGTAATCGTTCGCAAACTCCGCCTCGACGACCTTCTCGCACTCGCCGCAGGCGGTGCAGTTGGCGTTGACATAACGCGGCGCGGTCTTCAGCGTGACGCTGTAGTTGCCGGTCTCACCGCTCACCGCGGTGACCTCGGTCATGGTCAGGATATCCAGGTTGCGGTTGGCCTTGATGCGGCGCAGGTTGATTTCCATGCCGCAGGACGGGTAGCACAGCTTCGGGAAGTATTTATAAAGCTGGCTGACGCGCCCGCCGAGGGACGGGTTCTTCTCGATGAGTATGACGTGCTTGCCACACTCGGCAGCCTCGATGGCGGCCGTTACGCCGCTGATGCCGCCTCCCACCACCAGAATCGTCTGGTTGGTTGCGATAACATCCGACATTGATATCCCTCCAAATTGGCGCCCTTGGGCGTCTAACTTTATGAATCTTTGTGGTTACGTGGAATTAACGGGCTGTATGCACCACGCCGGAGTCGCCAATCAGACTGGGGCCGCTGGGTGGGAAGTAACCGGACTTTTCAACTGACCGCGTACCTTACCTTTTCTTTCGAATCAGTGCCATATAGAGAATGGGGGGGAACCATTGAAATTTAGAATGTAGAAATAGAATACATATATAAGCTATGGGGTTGGGGTTGTGGGCTCGCGCCCATTCGGTGTTTTATCCCTCAAATCGGGGTGTAGGAGCGCTGCCCTGAGTGCGATCGGTAAGTTGGGCTGAACAACGTGAAGCCCAACGGTACCGGGGATGAGATTTTTTGCCCGTGGGGCATCCCACGAATGGTTTCGCCCCTTTAGGGCGAGATACTTTCTCTTGCGTGCCCAAGAGAAAGTACCCAAAGAGAAGGGCACCCGATGCCCCGTCGACCATTCATACAAGGCCGCTTCGCAGCCTTGCCCTGCGTTCCTCGCCAAACCGGGCGTCGTGTGCAACTCGGCGCCTGGACGGGGTCTTCGATCCCGTCCAGGCTTGCCTCGAACAGGACGCGCTCCTTTAACCCGGTTTGGCTGTGGTACTCGGCGAGGGCAACGGGTTTCGGGGTGGTAATCAGAAAAGTAGCCAATGAACCAAGTGGTTGGATACCCGTAGGCGCAGCCGAGCATCGCAGCCGGTTTGGGGGAAAGCGAGTCGCCCTGTTTGAGCTGGATTTGCAAGTCGCAGGCGCGGCAAATCCTGCGAGTTCGGTGAGCGCCCAAACCGGCGAGAAGCGCAGGGAACCCGCGTCAGCGGGCAAGCCTTCGGGACCGCCTTTCTTTTGGGTACTTTTCTTTGGCGGAGCAAAGAAAAGTATCTTGCCCGAGGGGGCGAAACCTGACGCTGGATGTTCCCGAGACAATAAAGCAGCAATATCCACAGGGAAACACCCAAACCCCTCACCCCTGTGTTCCCGCCCCCCGGTATGGCACCATTCCCCAATCATCCCCACTCCAGACCCATATACCAGACCCATATAAAGGAATAACGGTGACCGTCCGTACCCTCAAACCGGAAGAATATTTCATCGAGCAGGAACCCTACTACGAACCGGTGGGCGACGAGATCACCGTCTTTAACGCGGCCTACAAGAACCAGCTCCCCGTCCTGCTCAAGGGCCCGACCGGCTGCGGCAAGACCCGCTTCATGGAACACATGGCGTGGCGCCTCAAGCTGCCGCTGATCACCGTCTCCTGCCACGACGACCTGACCGCCTCCGACCTGGTCGGGCGTTATCTGGTCACCGGCGGCGAGACCGTCTGGGTGGACGGGCCACTGGCCCGCGCCGTGCGCAGCGGGGCGATCTGCTACCTCGACGAGATCGTCGAGGCCCGCAAGGACACCACCGTAGTCATCCACCCGCTCGCCGACGACCGCCGCGTGCTGCCCATGGAAAAGCTCGGCGAGGTGATCGAGGCCGGCCCCGAGTTTTGCCTGGCGATCTCCTACAACCCCGGCTACCAGAGCGTGCTCAAGGACCTCAAGCAATCCACGCGCCAGCGTTTCGTGGCCCTGGAGTTCGACTACCCGTCCCCGCAACTGGAAGCAAAGATCCTGGAAAACGAAACTGGCATCGACCACGCTACCGCCGAGCAGCTCATCAAGTTCGCGCAGATGACCCGCAACCTGAAGGGCAGCGGTCTGGAGGAGGGGGCGAGCACGCGCCTGCTGGTGCACGCGGCGAAACTAATCACGACGGGGGTGAATCCGGTCGTTGCTTGTCGGAGTTGTATTGCGGAGGCACTCACCGACGATGCGGAGATGCTGGTGGCGGTGCATGAGTTGGGGGCGTCGGTTTTTTAATAGCTACCTCGCGCAAAGTTGCAAAGTTGGCACAACCGGATCAATGGGGTCAGACACGATTGATTCGTCAATAGGGATCAATGGGGTCAGACACGATTGATTCGTCAATAGTGCGTCGGATCAAAGGAGTCTGACCCCATTGATTCCACAAGGTAAAGCAAGACAGGATATGGAAGTACCTCGGAAATGCCCAAGGAGGCATTCTGGAGTGTCAATATAAAGCCTCTGATTATTATTTGTTACATTCCGTGAATTCAATTTGTAAGTGCAACTCTACCTGACGGTATGAGGGCAAGCTGCGGTAGGATCGCAGCTGATCTCACCGCCAAGCAAGAGGAGCGCCGATGAGCTACACGCAGCTTACCCAAGAGGAACGATACCAAATTTATGCGCTCAAGAAAGCAGGCCATATTCAGGTTGAGATTGCCGAGATCGTTGGCCGCGATCCTGGAAAACAGGGGTCAGATCCCAGTTTTCCCTAATATAAGCATAAACTAGGATCTGACCCCATTTAATTCTTAAACTAGGATCTGACCCCATTTAATTCTGGTACGATCTCAGCCGCATGCGGATTCCGTTGTGCAGGGTTGTGAAAACTGGCTGGGTGAACACTACACTGATGCCGATGCCATAAGACAGGTTGTCAAGCGTTCCGGTATTCCAGAGCGCACCCTCAAGCGCCGCTTCAAGGCGGCGACCGGCATCACACTGATCGACTATCTGCAGAACCTGCGCGTCGAAGCGTCGAAACGCCTGCTGGAATCCGGATCCATCCCGGTGGATGAAATCAGTATCGATGCGGGTTACGAGGACGCCTCGTTCTTCCGGCGTTTGTTCAAGCGCCGCACGGGCCTGACACCCAGCCAGTACCGGCGGTTGTTTCAGCCGATTGCCAATCTAAAATCAGTGTAGTGGACAGGCCACGGTTTTCTGGTCATTTGTCTAATAAACGGTGTCAAAGCACATTTGCTCGAAAAATGTATCCGGCCCCTTTTTCAGGACAGGCATCATGAAAATTGGAATTGCATTGGGTAGTGGCTCCGCCAGGGGCTGGGCTCATATTGGTGTGATCAATCAACTTGTAAAGATGGGCATAAAACTGGATATCGTCGCCGGTAGTTCCATTGGCTCGCTTGTCGGAGCCGCGTATGCCACCCGGAGCCTCGAGTCCTTCGAAAGCTGGGTCAGGGGGCTTGATAGCAAAGGTATCATCCAGTTTCTGGATATTGCCTGGGGCAAGGGCGGATTAATTGAGGGTAAAAAGCTTTTCGACCATTTCTCAAGCAATCTGGAAGACGATGATATCAAGTCTCTGTCCGTCCAGTATGCGGCGGTTGCAACGGACATGAAATCGGGTCGCGAGGTCTGGTTTCAGGAAGGCTCTATCTTCGAGGCCGTGCGCGCATCAATAGCCCTGCCCGGGCTTTTCACACCGGTGAAAAAAGGTGATCAGTGGTTTCTGGACGGGGGCATCGTCAATCCTGTTCCTGTTTCACTGTGCCGGGCAATGGGTGCGGATATCGTTATTGCCGTCGATCTGAACAGCGACATCATCGGCAAGCACATCAGGGAGTTCAGGCATACCGAAGAAGTAGAGGATAACGATAGGTCATTTTCCAGTAGCCCGTTTCTTGAGCAGACCTTCAGGCAATTCGCCGACTCCCTGGATGAAGAAAGCTTTCTTTTGAAATTATTTAAGCCCGGCAAGCGGACACCTGAACCGGGACTTTACGAGGTCATAGCCAGCACTGTTAACATCATGCAGGTGCGGATCACACGCAGCCGCATGGCTGGTGATCCACCTGACATCCTGATCTCTCCCCGGCTCTCTCATATAGGACTAATGGAGTTTGACAAGGCGGAAGAGGCCATTAAGGAAGGTGTGTCTGCCGTTAAAAGGGCAGAGACTGCGCTCGATTACATTATCCGGAGACAGTGACCACATAAAAATGGAATAATGGGGTCGCCCATTATCTCCTTCTGCTTTTTTTTTGCATGTCCGGGCCTGGTATCAGGATGACCCGTCGGGCGAAGATAACGCCTCCGTTCCCTCGTTCCACGTCCCCTTATTCCGTGTTCTGGGCGTATACTGGCACCTCAACAATCTTTTCCGGCGCCCAACCCCGAGCAGAGGCGGTAACCGTGAGTGTACTGAGCGATCAATCCATTTTTGCCGCCATGAAGCAGGATGGCCCCTTTGCCGTGAAAGAGAGTGTGTCGCTCGACCGGCCGTTCTCCAGGGAGTACCGTGAATGGGTCAGGCGCCTGATGGCCGACCAGGTGCAGACCACCAAGTACCGTGCGGTTCGCAGCCAGATTTTCAACCTGCTGCAGGTGCGCGATTTCGCCGCTTTACAGACGCTGTTGTCCGATGAGCAGCAGAAGCGGGCCTGCCCGAGCGGGTACACCGGCAGATAGCGCGTCTTTTCAATATCGAGGTCGAGACCCACCGAATCAGAATCAATGGGGTCAGACTCGATTGGTAAAATAGGGGAGAACAATTGTTTCTTATATTCAAGAAAATTGTTATCTGACCACCTTGGTTTGTTTATATCGTTTCATTCAGCCTACAATGCCAAACAAGGCCCGCACAACGCCGGTCAGGCTTTCTCCCGCGATCAATCCGGATGCAGCAGCGATCAAAAATCGCTGTGCAAGGTTCGGTTGATAGCGTTCCAGGAATTTGCCGACCAGGCTGCCGAAAAACATCGTGATCGAAATCGACAACGGTATCACCATCGCAAGGCCGAAGGCGGGTATGTTGGGCAACCATCGCGGTGCATGGCGGTGTTGCAGCCATGCGCCCGCAATACCTGCGCCAACACCGATCGCCACTGCCAGCAGGGCACTGCGCGGGAGGGTATCGAGGCCGTTGTGGAGGGTTTCCGCGACCACTTTCCAGGTCGCCACCGCGGGCGCCGGCCATTCTTCGGTTACCAGCATCGTGGCCGGCTCCGGGATCAGACGCAGATAGACGATGCTGCCGACCACGCTGCCGGTCAGTATACCGCAGCATTGCGCAAGGATCTGTAAACGCGGCGGCGTGCCGATCATGCGGCCCACCTTCAGGTCATTCAACAGGTCCGCGCTTTGGCCGGCCGCGCCGCCCGCGACATTTGCGCCGATCAGGTTCGCGGTGGTTTCGCCCGGAGCAATGACTCCGGTCGAGAGCTGGGACACCTTGCCGATCGCACCGATCGGAGGGATGCCCGTTTCGCCGACGACGCGCGACGCAACCGTCGCGAGCAGAAAGGCAATCGGAACGGCGAGCATGGCGATGAACCAGTTGATATCAAAGATCATCACCTGAGCGATCACGACCAGTGCACTGGCGAGTGAAAGCCCGAGCAGGCGAGTGAGCATGGCGCCATCGTTATCGCCACCGGAATGATCATCCGGTTTCGCAACAGTCAGTCGATATGATACAGCCTGCAGCACGAAACGGGTCAACGCCGATCCTACCATCAGTGAAACCCCAGGCCATAGCAACCATTCGATCATGCTTGCGAACCAGCTCGCGTCCGGGTCATCCGTACCGGGCATGATGAAGCCCTGGAGCAAACCCCAGGGCCCCAGCAAGCCCCATGACAAGATACCGCCGAGCAGCAACGAAAGGCCGGTGCGAAAGCCGATGATCGCGCCGAAGCCCGCCAGCAGCAGTGACGGATCAAGCACAAAGCCCAGATTTTTCGCGCTGATACCGGCGATTCCCGAAAGCTTGCCCATTGCCGAAAGCACGAAGCCAGGGTTCGGTCGCGGCAGCGTGAAAGCGCCGGTGTCGAGCCATTTCATGACGCCGGCAATCGCAGCCGCGCTCAACAGTATGCGCAGCTTAAGTGCCGCTTCATGACCCCGGTCAAAGATTTCCAGCAGCGTTTCGGCAGTCGCGCGCCCCGTGGGAAACGGCAGATCTGCGCGCAGGATCAGAGATGCGCGCAGGTACCATGCGACCCAGATACCCAGAAAACTGACCGTGAATACCCACAAGACCAGTTGCGTCGGCGGCATATTGGTGCCTGTAATCATCGCCAGCGCCGGAATCGGCGCGACCAGGCCGCCGGATATGATATTGGCCGACGATGATGCCGCTGTTTGTGCGATATTGGCCTCACCGGCGCCCAGGTAGCTGCTGATACGCACGCGTGCCAGCAATGACCAGAAACCGGCAGATAGCAACAACGCGATGATCGAGATATTGAACGACCAGCCGATCTTCAGGCCCGAATAGATATTGCAGGGCGTCAGCAGAGCGCCGATCATCATGCCACTGGCTATGGCGCGAAGGGTCAGGTTTCTTGCAGGCAAGACGAAACAGGATTATTGGAATTCCGGTGACAGTATACCTATTTTGCCCAATAAAGGGGCCGGATACATTTTTCTCAAATACAAGCAGAGGGTGTGCCCTGACACCTTATTCCCCTCTGTGTCAGACCCCCGCTTCGCGCGACGAATAATCAATCGAGTCTGACCCCATTGATTCCTCGTCACAATAATTATCATTGTCTGCAGCGGTTTCCGCTAAAATCAGTGACAAACCGGGGCACTACCCCGGTGTGAACCTGGAGGAAGATCATGCTGGATTTTTACAAGAACGATTCGGCAGGCAAACTGGTCGTACGCCTGGTCGTCGGGATCCTGATCCTGTTTCACGGGGTGGCCAAGTTGTTACACACGGAGATACTGGATTCCATCGGCGGGGCACTTAGTGCGCATGGCCTGCCCGGGTTCATTGCCTACGGGGTACTGGTGGGTGAGGTCGTCGCACCACTGCTGCTGATAACCGGCGTGTACGCGCGCGTCGGCGGTCTGCTGATCGTGATCAACATGCTGTTTGCTGTCGGGATGATGCACATGGGCAGCCTGTTTGCGATAAGTGAACATGGCGGTTATCAGCTTGAACTGCAGGCGTTCTTCCTGTTTGGTGGACTGGCTGTATTGTTGCTGGGTTCCGGCAGGTTCGCCCTCAGGCCCGATTGATCATCGACCGGTGGCACGTTCCGTCGGGCCCACATTGCGTCGCCGCTGGCGCAGCCTGTACAGAGTGCCCGGAGGCAAATGGCTGTTCAGTCGCATGCTTGGGCGGGTCGTGCCGTATACGGGGACGATCGGTGCACACATCGAGCAACTGGAACCGGGCTGGTGCCGGGTACGTTTGCAGGAACGGTGCCGCGTGCGCAATCATCTGCGCTCGGTGCACGCCATGGCACTGGCCAATCTGGCCGAAATGGCCACCGGCCTGGCGTTGATGAACAGCCTGCCGGACAACGCGCGCGGCATACTGACCGTCTTTCACATGGATTATCTCAAGAAGGCGCGCGGCAGCCTGCTGGCCGAATGTCATTGCCGGATCCCGGATGACAACCGTGAGCAGGAATATGAACTCAGTGACGAGATAACGGATCGCGAGGGTGATGTGGTCGCGCGCTGCCGGGCCCGCTGGTTGATCGGACCGCTGGAGTAACAGGTGACATACTACGTCTGTCTGACAGCAACCATCGAAATCCGGCATTTTCACGCGCCCATTGATCGATTGCACGACTACCGAGAATTATTAAAATATCAGCTCGTTCCCGGACTCGTCGACGGGACCCGTGATGCCAGGAATGGCAATTTTGCACTCGGTACAGATCGTTTCAAGCAACAACTGGCTGTTGCCTTGAAGCGAAGAGCGACGCCTGGGAAGTCCGGTAGGCCGTGGCATGTCCCCGGTACCCGTCAATGCAAGCCGCTGGGGCCAGGCGGCTTGCCGTACAGCGAGCGGAATATCGACAGGTCTTGTGCGTTGACATTGCTTTTACCGTCTAGTACTAGGCTCGCGTCCGGGTCTGTTGACCTATACTTGGAGCGGAAGTAGGACAGGTCGGCAGTATACATAATACCGTCGTTGTTGAAATCGGCGTCACAGATGTTGCCGAAACCATCGCCGTCTGTGTCGCGCTGATCCGCATTGGCCACTTCGGTGCAGTTGTCGCCGGCATCTGGCACACCGTCTGCGTCTGTGTCCGTCCCGGATGTCCAGGTGGTCGATGCCATTACGTGCGGTGGCGACATGCCGGCATTGAGCCAGCCGTCGAGCAGGTTATCGCCTTCGTTGGCAAGGAATGACACCGAGCCGTTATTGGCCCAGGTAGAGGAACGATACGTATTCCCAGCTGGTCGACTGGTACATCAGATTGATGGTGGCGTTGACCGCTCCAGCAGGCGGGTTCAGCGTGACCTCATCCCAGTAGTTGTAGATACCGCCTGGACCGGGATTGCCGTACTGGCTGTCCGGTACCGGCAGGATGCTGCGCTCTTCGGCATCATCGTAACGCATACCATAAGGAGGTATGCGGTTGTTCTTGATAACCGTGTTGTTAAGCACGAAGTGGAAGGTCTCGAGTGCTGTGTCAGGGCTCTGCATGGCTACGTCGCCAAGCGTATGATCGACAGCACCCGTTACACTGTCATAGGTCAGCGGCAGTGCCGGGTTGACGCCGAATACGTTGACCAGCTTGTAGGCCCATTCCTGGGACACTGCGCCGTGCACTTCGTAGATCTTTGTATTCGGGTCTTCTGGATCCAGGATCGTGTTTACTACGTCGTCTCCATCAACACTGCCATCGTCGTTCACGTCGAAATCAACGGTAAGGGGCCCGTACGCACCGTCCTCGCGCAGCATCGCACCGCTGCCGTCTTTCCACACGATGTTGAGCCACATGCGCCGGCCTTCGGGATATCCGGAAATCAGCTTGTGTCCGGTCAGGTTGACGATTTTCAGCGTATCACCGGTTACGTCCAGCGAGGCGGAATTTTCCAGGTTGTCCCGGGCACGGTCCGCACCAGCACTCAGGCCGGCGACTTCGTCAACACTGAGACCACCACCGAACAGCAACGTGCCTTCCGCATCCATGTATTGAATAGATCGGACAGCCAGAAGTTTCCGCCAGTCAGGTCATGGTAGGGCAGGTCGTTGCGTACAGACAGGCCGTCACGGTTGGCGCCGGTACCCTCGACCGGACGCATGTGGCAGGACTGGCAACTGAAGTAGCAGTGGCGCCGTCTTCGTAGTCGCCGCCGTTGCCTGCCAACTGTGCTGCAGCGTAGGTACGCTGGATCGCGCCGTCTTTGAGCTCGGTGGGCAGGTTGTTGAAGTCGGATACCGGCAGGGTCGGGAATGCGCTCGACTTGTATTCGCTGTAGGTGCGCTCGACTACGCCGAACTGGTACGGGAAGTAGTTGAAGGCCGCCTTCTGATCGAGTGTGATGCCACCGGACTTGGTGCCGGCATCCCCGGGAGGCAGTGGAACCTGCGTACCGTTGTTCGGCGCGAGGTCACCCACGACCGGATTCGACACGTCGTGGCAGGAACCACAGAAGTCGACATTGCGATGGAACTGGGAAGCCGCCCAGTTATGGTATGGCATTGCGTCCGTGTACGGACCCAGCTTTGCGGTTCCGCCGGAAAGGACGAGTTGTGCTGCGCCGTAATGCCCGACAGGCGGGGTACCTTCGTCGTTGGCGATGAATGGATCGTTCTGCACGCCGGCATGTTCGGAACCGTCGGGGTTGGTCATCTTGTGGCAGATGTCGCAACCCACGCCGTCTACGGCATTGGTGCCGGTCAGGGTAGAAGCGTCGGTGGGTGTGGATTCACCGAGCTGCCAGCCGCGCATGCTATGACAGCGGATGCAGAGATCACCGGCGCCGTCGAAGTCCTGCTCAGCGATGGCGAACGTGGCCCAGTACAACGGGTCGCGGCCGGCATGCGACATGGCGCTGCCGCGCCAGTGATTCCCGATCGTAACGGGAGGCGAGAAACTGTCATCCTGGTGGCAGCCCATACAGCTGGAGGACGTTTCCAGGTTGGCGACCACATCTTCAGGCTGGGAGCCGGGCATTTTCATCACATCGGGTACCACTGCGGCTGCAATCGCCAGGGACGAAAACAGCACCATAAGGATTCCTGCGCAGAACGGGCGTGCTTGTAGTGTCAGTCCCGAGATGTATTGAAATTGGTTAAGCGAAGACCGGCTGTGACCAGTTGCTGTACCCATGGCTCCCCCTGGTTCTACGGGCGCTGGCGGGCTGGATCAGGTATGCCAGCTCGGAATCAGACGTCCGGATGATTTTGATCATTTCATTCAAGTGCAGTAGTTTACATGGCAACATGCAGGCCAGAATAATGTTTCTCATGTATTTCAAGTTGTTGTGCGTTGTTGTGGCTGACAGTCGGCATCTCCAAGGAAAAGACTGTAAGGTTTTCCAGAAAATAATTGTACTTATTCAAATCGGATATCTGCAAACCTTTACACCGCAGGGAACACGAAGCGGCGTAACAGGAGACAGACCATGGGTGTCAGATAAAATCGTGGTGTGTCCCCGATTATTCTTTTGTATTGATCCGTTAATTCTACTTTGTCAGATTCCCTCAACCGCTAACCAACTGTTCCCGTGCCTGTTTTCGATATTGAGCGTCGATCGCCGCTTGCCGTTTACGGTGTCGTTTTTCCATTTGCCACAGGACTTCATCCTGTTTTACATCCCGGCGCGGCAAGAAGCTGCGCAGCAATGATTCAATGTCAGAGCAACTGAGCAGTGGGAGATTGTCTTTTTGCT